>Ga0299906_10000109_pt1 | contig 78076 bp, 71 predicted proteins | sample RVTome_14_FD_200259 | JGI IMG/M metagenome (GOLD analysis project Ga0299906, IMG submission 200259) | Soil microbial communities from uranium-contaminated site in the Upper Colorado River Basin, Wyoming, United States - RVT145D125 (version 2) ...
CGGCACAGGGAATCTGCTTCGCGATCGCCAGCAACGTCGTCCGGATCGTGACGTCCCTGCTGATTCGCGACGGCCGTGTCAGGCGCAGCCATCTCGGCATCGCCGGCCAGGCGACGTCGCTGCCGCGCCGCCTGGCCGACCGACAGGCGCTGGCGGTTGCCGCGGGCGTCCTGGTGAGCGCCGTCGAGCCGGAGAGCCCGGCCGCGAGAGGTGGCCTTGCGCCGGGCGACATCATCGTCTCGATGGACGACCTCGTCGTGACGAGTCCCGACGACCTGCACCGCGCGTTGACCGACGGGCGCATCGGCGTACCGACCACCCTCACGGTCCTGCGCCGGGGCGAGAGGCGACGCCTCGTGACGATTCCGGCAGAGAGCCGGTCCCGACCTACAGGTCGATGAGGCCGCGGCGGGCGGCGCGACGGACCGCGTCCGTGCGATTGACGGCGCCCAGCTTTCCAATGATCGAGGCGACATGGAACTTGGCGGTCTGATCGCTGATACCAAGCCGGTCGGCGATCGCCTTGTTCGAGAGCCCCAGCGCCAGCAGCGCCATCACCTGGCGCTCGCGGGGGGTCAGCGGCTCCACCGGCGGGGGCTCATCCGCTCTGGCGTCCCGCCCGGTGGACTCCGCGTCCTGGCCTCTGAGGCCAAACCACCGCGCCAGCGGGTCGACCGCCAGGACGTACGCGTCGGCCGCCGCAGCCGACGCGCGGGCCGCGGCCAGTGTGGCCGCCTCGCCGACGATCTCGACGCCGGTCCCGCTCAGCTCGTGCCGCAGCCGTTCCCGATCCTGGACCGGACCGACCAGCACAACACGCATGGAGGTGCAGCCGTCACGGCGAAGGCTGTGGCCGCTCCCCCACAGTAACAGACAGATGGCTGGGGTCGCCGCCGCGAACGATCCCGATCGTGACGGTCCGCCCGACGCGGTCCCCTGTCAGCGCCTCGAGCAGGCGATCGGTCGAGTCGATCTCGATGCCATCGAGCGAGGCGACGATGTCACCGACGAAGAGACCGGCCTGGTCGGCCGGGCTGTCCGGCGTCACGGCCAGCACGAGCAGGCCGGTGTCCGGTCCCCCAGCCTCGCGCTGGCGGACGCCGAGCTGGACCCGCTGGCCGGCCAGACCCAGATAGCCTCGCTTCACGTGGCCCCGCTCGAGGATCTCCCGCCCCACCGTCCACGCGATCGGGGCCGGGATCGCCACCCGGAGGCCACGAATCTCGGCCGCGGTGGTGACGCCCACGACGTGCCCGAGCGTGTCCACCAGCCCGCCACCCGTGAACCCGCCGTGCATCGGCGCCGTCGTCCGGATGACCTCGCGGATCGTGCGGCCGCGCCCCGTGGGGAGCGGACCGCCGATGATGGCGACGTTCCCCAGGGTGGCCGTGACCGCGTTGCTCCACGACCGGCCGATCGCCACCACCAGGTGCCCGACGCGCGCCGGGCCATCGGCGGGGGTGGCCGCCGGCGTGTCGAGACCGGGCACCCGCAGCGCGACCAGGTGCGTCGCGGGATCCCAGCCGACGGGCTCGGCATCGAGACGCCGCCCGTCCGCCGCCTGAACCGAGACGCCGTTCTCGCCCCCAAGGGCGCGCCCGGTCGTGAGCACGGCGTCCTCGGCGAAGACGATGCCGCTGGCGGGCCGCCGCCGGCCGCGCACCTGTACCACGGCCGGCGCCGCAGCCGCGATCACGTCTGCCAGTTGATCCGAGAAAGCCGTAAGAGTGTTGTCGCTCATGCGGCAATTGTGCCGGTCGTCACCGGCGGAGCGCATCACCCGAACGGGCGGGCCTGCACGACGCGCGGACGTATGATCGACGCACGACCATGGCGCGGTCCCTCGTCTCGCCCGACGATCAGCGAGTCACCTTCGTCGAGCTGTTCTTCGACCTGATCTTCGTCTTCTGCGTGACTCAGGTCGTCACGCTGTTGCATGCGGGCGTGGACGTCCGGGCGGTCGGGTCTGCCGTGCTCGCCTTCTGGATGGTCTGGTGGGCGTGGACGCAGTTCACCTGGGCGCTCAACGCGGCCAACACCGACCATCCGCAGGTCCAGCTCACCACGCTGCTCGCCACCGCGGTCGCGTTTTTCCTCGCGATCGGGATTCCGCGTGCGTTCGACGGCGGAGCCCTGGGGTTCGCACTGCCCTACGTGGCCGTCCGGGTGCTGGGCCTGATCGCGTATCACCAGGCGGCCGCACAGGACGCCACCCAGCGACGAGCCGTCCGGATCTTCGGCGCGTGCTCCGCCCTGGGCATGGCGGCGGTACTCGCCGGGGGTCTCTCCGGCGGCAGCAGCGTCTACTGGTTCTGGAGCGCTGCCATCGCGCTCGACCTCGTGGCGGCCGGCATCGGGGGCCAGCTCGAGGGATGGAATCTGCACCCGGATCATTTCGCCGAACGTCACGGCCTGATCGTCATCATCGCGCTCGGTGAGACCCTCATCGTCGCGGCGGCCGGGCTGACGGGCACAGACGTCACCTCGCTCGCCGTCGTCACCGGCATCCTCGCGGTCACCGTGACCTGCGGCCTGTGGTGGAGCTACTTCCGCCACGCGCGTCCGGTTCTCGAGCGTGCGCTCAGCGCTCTTGACGGCGGCAGGCGGTCGCGCCTGGCCAGGGATGCGTTCAGCGTGCTGCACTTCCCGATGCTGTGCGGCATCATCGCCATGGCCGCCGCCGTCGAGGAGGCCCTCGCGCATCCGGACGCGGCGCTGCCGGCGGGCGGACGAGGCCTGCTGGGGATCGGAGCGATGCTGTTCGTCGGGGGAACGGGGGTGGCACTCTGGCGGGCGACGGGCCGCGCACCGGTGTGGCGGTTCCTGCTCCCGGCGGGCGTCGCTGCCGCACTGCTGGGCTTCGAGGCGACACCGTGGCGAGCCCTGGCCGTGCTCCTTGCGGTTCTGGTCGCGCTGTCGCTCATCGAGGCACGGGCGAAACCGCTTCAGTGATCGCTCGCGGGCGTTCAGGGTCCTGTCCGTATCGAGAAGTCCAACAGCCCGAGGCTACCTCCGACGTTACCTGGCGGCGAGAGGGTGGCGCCACCGCAGGCCCGGGAAGCGCGCGAAGTCGCCGTCGGTCGTGACGAGCTCGCATCCGTGCTCGATGGCCAGGGCCGCGATGTAGGCATCCGTCACCAGCGGGCCTTTGATGTCGTGACAGAGACCGGTGAACAGCTCCCAGTGGCGGCGACTCGGTGTGATGAGCGAGGCGCGAGGCCAATCCACCAGGCGCTGGCAGAACGCGAGGGCCGTGTCCATCGGCGTGGCCGGATCGAAGATGCGCTGATTGGTCACGATGCGCAGGAAGCCCGAGAGGACGACGTCCGACAGGGCGAACGGTTCATCCGAGCTCGTGAGCGCCTGCAGCCACCCCGCGTAACGCTCATGCTCGGGCGCGTCCTCGCGGTGCGCGTAGAGGAGGACGTTCACATCCGGCAGTTGCATCAGCTACTTGCCGGCCGCGAAGCGTTCGAGGTCGTCGGCTTCGAGCAACGCAGACGTCTTGTCGATGTTGTGCCGCGAGAAGCGACCGCCCTTCCCGAAGGTGACCAGCTCGAACGCCTGCGGCGCCGTTGGCGTGCGCGGCGAACGCACGAAAAGCCGCACGGCCTGTTCGACGAGCTTGCTCACGGACGTGCCCTGGTCGGCCGCGCGGCGCTTCAGTTGGGCGATCAAGCGCTCGTCCAAGGTGATTGTGGTGCGCATGATGCCTGATCATACCATCGCTGCATCACTGCATCAAAGGCTCCGAAGTCAACTGCGAGCCGCTCCAGGACGCTTTGCGCGGCTTCCAGCGACAGGACGGTTCGTCACCGGGTGCTCTGCCGATGAGCGTGAACGTGTTCATCGAGGGCCGCGGTGGGGGCGGTACCGCCGGCATGTTCCGCGTCCCATCCGCCTCCCAAGGCCCGGAAGGAGGCAATGGCGGCGCGCGCCGCTTCGGTTTGCGCCTGCGCCTTGGCGTCGCGCACCTGCAGCAGGTTGCTGTCGGCGTCCAGCACCTCGATCAGGCTGACGACACCCCCTCGGTAGGCGGCATCCGAGTTTTCGCGCGCACGCGCGAACGACGATTCACCGTGCGTCAAGATGCCGACCTGGGTTTCGCGTTTGACGAGGGCGGAGAAGGCGTTCTCGACATCCTCGGTCGCCCGCAACACGGCCAGTCGGTAGGCCGCCAGCGCTTCGGCCTCCTGGCCACGCGCGGCGGCGATCTGCGCATCGACGCGGCCGAAGTCGAACAGGCGCCAGCGCAGTCCGAGGACGCCCAGGGCCTGGTTGGCGGCGTTGGTGAAGAGATTGCCGCTCGAGATCGTGGTCGCGCTCCCCAGCAGCGCGCCAAGCGAGAACTTCGGGTAGTACTCCGAAATAGCCACGCCGATGCGCGCATTGGCTGCGGCAAGGCGCCGCTCGGCCACGATGAGATCCGGCCGGCGCCGGATCATCTCGGCCGGCGTGCCGGTCTCGGCCAGACCGGGCGCGACAGGAACGGGCATGGCCGGGCTCAGTTCGGCGCGGTAGGTGCCCGGCTGCACGCCGAGCAGCACGTCCAGCGCGTTCATCGCCGACTCGAGCCCGGCTTCGAGGACCGGGATCTGCGCCTCGACTTGCGCGAGCGAACCCTCGGCCTGGTTCACCTGGAGCTCGGCAGCGATCCCCTTGTCGTTCAGGAGCGCGACCAGGGCGAGAAGCTGCCGCCGGGTGTGGGCTTGCTGCCTCGCGACCGCGATGCGCGACTGCAAGCCCCGGATCGTGACGTACACATCCGCTGTGTGCGCGGCGACGGCGAGCCGTGTCGCGACCGCGCCGGCTTCCGACGCCGCGTACTCCGCGCGTGCGGCTTCCCGCCCGCCACGCAGGCCGCCGAACGCGTCGATTTCCCAGCTCGCTCCGAGGTTGGCCTCGTAGGAGCTGCCCGTGCGGTCGAAGTCGGGCGTGGCGTCGAGCACCTGTCCGAGGGGCGTCTCGAGCGACTGGTAGACTTTCGCACCGTGCGCGCTCACGTTGCCCGATGGCAGCAGCGACGCATCGGCGTGGCGCAATGCGGCGCGCGATTGGGCGACACGGGCCGCCGCTTGCGCGATATCGAGATTCTGTTCGAGGGCCAGGGAGACGAAGCGCGTGAGCGCGGGATCGTCGAAGGCGGCCCACCAGGCCTGGAGGTCCGCCTTGCTCTGGACCTCCCGGCGCTCGACATCTTCCTGACCGAGGAAGCGGGCCGACACGGGAACCTCAGGTGTCTTGTGGTGCGGGCCAAGCGCGCAGCCGGTCGAGACGCTGACGCCCAGCAGAAGGGTGAGAGCGCGGGGGTGGGCGAGCATGACGGTCCTTTCGGGAAGTTGAGCTCCAAGAAGTGACTATAATCTATATCGGTCACTAGTTGTCAAGCGTGGGCAGGCACGGTATTGTTTTCCTCATGATCGCAGCCACCTCTTCCGCCCCCCCGTCGCGCGGCCCCGCCGACCACACGGTTCGAGATCAGATCGTGGGGGCGGCCGGAGAGCACTTCAGCCGCTACGGCTACGAGAAGACGACCGTCTCCGATCTCGCCAAGTCGATCGGCTTTTCCAAGGCCTACATCTACAAGTTCTTCGATTCCAAGCAGGCCATCGGCGAGGCCATCTGTGACAGGACCTTGAGCGGCATCGTCGCGACAGTCGAAGAGGCGGTGGCTGGCGCGTCCACGCCAACGGGGAAATTCCGCAGAATGTTCAAGGTTCTGGTGACGACCAGCGTGAGTCTCTTCTTCAACGATCGCAAGCTGTACGACATCGCCGCCCACGCCGCCGGCGAGCAGTGGCCGCCCGTCCGCGCCTACCGTGAGCGCATCAGGCAGATGCTGACGGAGATCGTCCGCGAAGGGCGCGAGAGCGGCGAGTTCGAGCGCAAGACACCGCTCGACGAGACGGTGCATGCGATCGATCTCGTCGTGCAGCCGTACGTGAATCCGCTCCTGCTCCAACACAACCTCGACGTGGCCGAGGAGGCTCCTGCGCAGCTTTCCAACCTGGTGCTGCGCAGCCTGGCACCCTAGTCAAAGCTCTACCATTATAGTGACTATTGACATTATTAGTCACTAGTCGTATCGTGGAGGCCTTCGAACGGAGGTCTCCATGTTTCAACGCCGTAAGCTCCCATTCCTGCTCGTCGTCGGCTTCCTGCCCTTCGCGGTGGCAGCGTGCCACGACGCCACGGCTTCCATCGATCCGCGGACGCAGACTGCTCTCGTGCGTGTAGCGACGGTCGAGCCCTCCGTTCGTGCGGAGCGTTCGTTCACCGGCATCGTCGCCGCGCGGGTGCAAAGCGACCTGGGGTTCCGCGTTCCCGGCAAGGTCCTGGAACGCCTGGTCGATACCGGGCAGACCGTCAAGCGCGGCCAGGTGCTCATGCGCATCGATCCCACGGACCTGAGGCTCGCCATGCGTGCGCACGAAGAGGCCGTTGCCGCCGCGACGGCACGCGCGCGCCAGACCGCGGAGGACGAGGCGCGATACCGCGATCTCGTCCCCACGGGCGCAGTCTCCGCGTCGGCCTACGACCGGGTGAAGGCAGCCGCCGAGTCGGCAAGGGCTGAGCTCAACGGCGCCAAGGCCCAGGCCGACGTGGCCGCCAACGAAACGGGCTACGCCGTGCTGCTCGCCGATGCGGACGGCGTGGTGGTGGACACCCTGGCCGAGCCGGGGCAGGTCGTCGGTACCGGCCAGGTTGTCGTCCGGGTGGCGCGTGCCGGGCGGCGCGAGGCGGTCATCGAGCTCCCGGAAACCCTGCGCCCGGCGATCGGATCCACCGGCCGGGCGAGCTTGTATGGAAGCGAGCTGGCGGGCGCTGCGACACTGCGCCAGTTGTCGGACGCCGCGAACCCTCACACCCGGACGTTCGAGGCCCGGTACGCGCTGGAGGGCCGTCTGGCAGACGCACCGCTGGGCTCGACCATCTCCATCCACATCCAGAACGGCCGGTCCGCCTCGGCGCTGCAGGTACCGATAGCCGCGATCTTCGATCCGGGCAAGGGACCGGGCGTATGGCTGATCGAAGGGGACACGCCCCGGGTCACGTGGCGTGCAGTGCACGTCGCCAGCCTTGGCGATGAAGCGGCGTCGGTCGTCGGCGACCTCGAAGCCGGCGATCGCGTCGTAGCGCTCGGCGCGCATCTGCTGCACGAAGGCGAGCCCGTGCGACTCACGGGGCGCGAGACGCGCGAGACCGCAGCACGCGTGGCCGTCAAGACGGAGGACCAGCGATGAGCGCCTTCAATCTCTCCGCACTCGCCGTTCGCGAGCGCGCCGTCACGCTGTTCCTGCTGGTGGCGATCTCCATCGCCGGCGTCGTGGCCTTCCTGACGCTCGGTCGCGCGGAAGACCCGGCGTTCACGGTGAAGCAGATGACCGTCGTCACCGTCTGGCCGGGGGCCACGGCCAAGGAGATGGAGGAGCTCGTCGCCGAACGGCTGGAGAAGCGGATGCAGGAGCTCCGCTGGTACGACCGGACCGAGACCTTTACGCGTCCAGGTCTGGCCTTCACCATGGTCGTCCTGCGCGACAGCACGCCGCCCGCCGACGTCCCCGAGCAGTTCTATCAGGCGCGAAAGAAGCTCGGCGACGAGGCTCCCCACTTGCCGCGGGGCGTGATCGGGCCGCTGATGAACGACGAGTATTCCGACGTGATTTTTGCGCTGTACGCCTTGAAGGCGACCGGTGAGCCTCATCGAACGCTCGTCCGCGATGCGGAGATCCTGCGCCAGAGGCTGCTGCATGTGCCCGGCGTCAAGAAGGTGAACATCATTGGCGAGCAGGCGGAGAGGATCTTCGTCGAGTTCTCCTCCGACCGCCTCGCGACCATGGGCGTCTCCCCGCGAGACCTCTTCGCCGCGCTCGACAGCCGGAACGCCATGACGCCCGCTGGCTCGATCGACGCCAAGGGCCCGCAGGTCTTCGTCCGGTTGGATGGCGCAATCGACGATCTGCAGGAGATCCGGAATACCCCCGTCGCCGCGCAGGGCCGCACGCTCACGCTCTCCGACATCGCCGACGTGAAGCGGGGCTACGAAGATCCGGCGACCTTCCTGATCCGCAACGGCGGCGAGCCGACCGTGCTGCTCGGCGTGGTCATGCGCGAGGGGTGGAACGGCCTCGAGCTCGGCCAGGCGCTGGATGTGGAAGCGGCGGCGATCAACGCCGAGATGCCGCTCGGCATGAGCCTCTCCAAAGTCACGGACCAGTCCGTCAACATCCGGACGGCCGTCGACGAGTTCATGGTCAAGTTCTTCTTCGCCCTCGGCGTGGTGATGCTCGTGAGCTTCCTCAGCATGGGATGGCGCGTCGGCATCGTCGTCGCGGCGGCGGTGCCCCTGACGTTGGCGGCGGTCTTCATCGTCATGGCGGCCACCGGCAGGGACTTCGACCGCATTACGCTCGGCTCGTTGATCCTGGCGCTGGGGCTCCTGGTCGACGATGCGATCATCGCCATCGAGATGATGGTCGTGAAGATGGAGGAGGGCTACGACCGCATCCGCGCAGCGGCCTACGCGTGGAGCCATACGGCCGCGCCCATGCTCGCCGGGACGCTCGTGACGGCGATCGGCTTCATGCCGAACGGCTTCGCCCGGTCGACTGCCGGCGAGTACACCAGCAACATGTTCTGGATCGTCGGCATCGCGCTCGTCGCATCCTGGGTCGTGGCTGTCGTGTTCACGCCGTACCTGGGGGTGAAGCTGCTCCCGAACATCGCGACGCGCGAGGGCGGGCACGAGGCGATCTACGATACGCCGCACTACAACCGCTTCCGCCGGGTCCTTGGTCTCGTCATTCGCCGCAAATGGCTGGTCGCGGGCAGCGTGGTCGTTGCGTTCGTCGTCGCGGTGCTGGGCGTGGGCGTGGTCAGGCAGCAGTTCTTTCCGACGTCCGATCGACCGGAGGTGCTGGTCGAAGTTCAGATGCCGTATGGCACGTCCATCGTGCAGACGAGTGCGGCCAGCGCCAAGGTCGAAGCGTGGCTGTCCGAGCAGCCGGAAGCCGGGATCGTGACCGCGTACGTCGGACAGGGGGCGCCACGCTTCTATCTCGGCATGTCGCCTGAGCTGCCCGATCCCTCGTTCGCCAAGATCGTCGTCTTGACGCACGGCGAAGAGGCGCGGGAGGCGCTCGCGCTCAGACTGCGACAGGCGGTGGCCGACGGCCTGGCGCCAGAGGCGCGCGTGCGGGTGACCCAATTGGTGTTCGGGCCCTATTCGCCGTTCCCCGTGGCGTTCCGAGTCATGGGGCCCGACCCCGACAGGCTGCGTGACATCGCGGCGCAGGCACTCGCCGTCATGCACGCCAGTCCGCTGATGAGAACGACGAACAGCGACTGGGGCGAGCGCGTGCCGTCGCTGCGTTTCGCGCTCGACCAGGACAGGGTCCAGAGCATCGGTCTGACGTCGAGCGACATCGCACAGCAACTGCAGTTCCTGTTGAGCGGTATCCCGATCACCGCCGTCCGCGAAGACATCCGTTCGGTGCAGGTCATGGCCCGCTCTGCCGGACACACGCGGCTCGATCCGAGCAGGATTGCCGACTTCACCCTGGCTGGAACGGCTGGCCAGCGGATTCCGCTGTCGCAGGTCGGAACGGTGGACATCCGCATGGAAGACCCGATCCTGCGTCGCCGCGATCGCACGCCGACGATCACCGTGCGCGGAGACATCGCCGAGGGCCTGCAGCCGCCGGACGTGTCCACCGCCGTGTGGAAAGACCTGCAGCCCATCATCGCCCAACTGCCGGCGGGCTACCGCATCGAGCAGGGCGGTTCCATCGAGGAATCCGGCAAGGCCAATCGCGCCCTGGCACCGCTCTTCCCGATCATGATCGCGCTCACGCTGATCACGATCATCTTGCAGGTCCGATCGATCTCCATGATGACGATGGTGTTCGCCACCGCACCGCTGGGCCTCATCGGGGTCATCCCGACGTTGCTCCTGTTCGAGCAACCGTTCGGCATCAACGCGCTGGTCGGGCTGATCGCGCTTTCCGGAATCCTGATGCGCAACACGCTCATCCTGATCGGGCAGATCCGCAGCAACGAGCAGGATGGATTCGCGCCCTTCGACGCCGTGGTCGAGGCTACCGTGCAGCGCTCCCGCCCGGTCATTCTGACGGCGCTCGCCGCCATGCTGGCGTTCATTCCGCTCACGCATTCCGTGTTCTGGGGGACGCTGGCGTACACGCTGATCGGTGGAACCTTCGGTGGGACGGTTCTCACGCTGGTGTTCCTGCCGGCGTTGTACGCCATCTGGTTCAAGATCATGCCGGCGGCACCGGAGGGCGAGGCCGTTTCCTCGATTCGAGTGGAGCCTGTGGCATGAAGACAACGGTCAGAATCGGTTCCAGGTGCCGGCAGGAGAACGCTGTTCGACACCCGGCCGCGTATAGTCGCAGACGCCATCCGGAAACACCGCTTCCACGCGATCGAGTTGGCCGGCCGTCAGAGCGCTCCTGTAGTCATCCGGGTCGATCGGCTTCAGGGCACACTTCAGGACGTCGTCAGCCAGTGGCCCTCCGGCGGCGATTCGGGGGTCGGCATGCGGCGGGTACAGCCGGTTGCAGCCCCCCTCTGCCGTATACGACGCCGGCTCGACGATCTTCTCGCCGGTCGGCGTCCAGCAGGTATCGACGGCGGCCGCCGGCCTGTTGCGCGCCACCTTCACGGCAGGCGGGTCCTCCGACTCGTCGCTGGCCATGTTGTCCAGCCATGCGTCCACCAGTCGAATCGGATCGACACGGTCCGTGCCCCCGCCAGGGCCCTGGCCGCGTGGCGGCAGCCTCAGGATGACGTGATTGTCGGCCCGGCCGGTGGCAGCCATCAGCCGGGCGCGAGTGGCGAAGGAACGGAACGAGTCGTGGATGTCTCCGGTCGGGTCCGTATACGGGCGGGAGTCGACGATTGGAATCGATCCGAGCGATCCGCCCCCGGCATTGACCCGTCCCGTCTCGTACGCGATGCGAAGCGCGATTGGATCTGCCTGCGTCCGGGCGGCGACGACGTTGCCGTCCATGTCGAAGCCCCCGACGCGCTGGTTCAGTTCCAGGAATTGATCGAAGGTAATCGTCCCGGCGTTGAATGCGACGAGGCCGTACTGGACGCCCACGTTGTCGAACGTCCGGCGCGCGAAGCCCGTCTCCGGATCCCGTCCGAAGATGTTCACCTGATTCTCGTAGAGGTCACAGCGCACACCCGCGGGATTCGTGTCGGGATCGTAGACGCTCGAGCCGGGCAGCACCGGGCTGCACGACGTCGGGACGAGCCATGCGGGAGAGAACGAACGGTTCCAGGAGTTGCACGTCGCGGTCGCAAAGCCGCTCACGGCGATCTTCTGCTGATCGGTCCACTCCTGCGTCCCACCATCGAAGGCAGGCGCCAGCAGCGCGCAGTCGACTACGTTCGATGTCACCGTGATGATGTCCGGATAGCTGATACTCGGCGTGATGCCGTCGAGGAGTCCCGGATAGTTCTGCGCAATCAGGTGCTGCTGCATGGAACCACCCGACCCGCCCGTGCCGATCGTATGGATCGGCACGCCGAACTGCTCGATGAAGTGTTCCTTGACCATCATCAGCGTCTCTGCGGAGATCACGTCGTCGCAGTTGTTGCCGAAGACGTTCAGCGATGACGTGGCGACGGCATATCCAGCCGAGAGCTCGGCGTCGCTCAGGCCTCCACCCACGCCGCCTTGCCGATACCCTGCGGAACAGCCGCCGCCGAAGGCATACACGAGCCGTCCGTTCCAGCCCGGCGTCCGACTCCAGGGATCGGGCAGCGGCTGTCCAGGCGTGTGCAGGAACGCAATCTGATAGATCGCACGATTGATGGTTCCCCGTTCACGGCGCACGATGACGTCCACCACGTTCCCCTCGCTGGTCGTCGTCTGAGCGACATCGGCCGGCCGCGGTTGCGACGGGTCGTAGGTCTTGAAGCCGGCCCCCGGCTGGCCCGGGAATCCTCCGCGGCCGCCCGCGGCAGGAGCGGGCGGCTCGGTCGACCTGTAGAGGTAGGTGACAGCGGTCGCAGCCGTGCAGTCCTCGTCGAGCGGAGCTCCGAGACCGGCAGCTTCTGTCTGGCAGATGAACGGCGTCTGATGCGGTCCCGAAAAGACCGGGCCCGAGATGGGATGGTTCGTCAATTCGAGCGCGGCCAGCAGCCTGCCGGCCAGGCGTACCTCGACGGTGTTCGCCCCGGCCACCAATCCCTCGACACGGCCGATCAGCACGTCCGGCGTCCGTCCAGCGCGAAACGCCTCCCTCACGTCACGGCCGTTTGCGAGCACGGTCAGGTCCTGTGACCCGATCGTGTCCGGTTGGCCAGTGACCTCGACGAGAGCGTCCCCGCCGCTCACCATCTCGGGGCTGGTGGACACGACACGGACGGCAATCTCATCGACCGGCGCCGCGGCGCATCCGACGGCGATGAGAACGGTCATGAGCCCGACACAGCGGGACCAGACGCGAGTGGCTGACAGCATGTGACACCATCCTTCGATAACTGCTCCGACGCCCCGAGCTTAGCTATGCGGTCTTCATCGTGTTCGCGTGCGTCAGGCCCAGCTCCTGGATCGACAGCTCCCGCATCCTGAACTTCTGGATCTTTCCCGTCACGGTTGTCGGGAACTCGCTCGTGAACCGAACGTACCGCGGAATCTTGTACGACGCGATCTGACCGCGACAGTAGTCGCGCAGCTCTTCTGCCGTGGCCTGCTGTCCGTGCCGAAGGCGTACCCACGCGCACACTTCCTCGCCGTACTTCGCATCCGGCACGCCGACGACCTGGACGTCGCTGACGGCCGGGTGCGCATGCAGGAACTCCTCGATCTCGCGTGGAGAGATGTTCTCGCCGCCGCGGATGATCACGTCCTTGATGCGACCGGCAATGTTCGCGTAGCCGTCGTCGCGCATGACGGCCAGATCTCCCGTATGCATCCATCGCGCAGCGTCGATCGACGAGGCGGTCGCCTCCGGATCGTTCCAATATCCCAACATCACCGAGTATCCGCGGGCGCAGAGCTCACCGGGCACGCCACGCGGCACGACGGCGCCGGTGTCCGGATCCACGATCTTGCATTCCACATGCGGGTGAATCCGCCCAACCGTCGAGACGCGTACATCGATCGGGTCGTCAACGGTGGACTGAAACGAGACAGGCGACGTCTCGGTCATGCCGTAACAGATCGTCACCTCGGGAACGTGCATGCGATCGATGACCCGCCTCATGACGTCGATCGGGCACGGAGCCCCGGCCATGATCCCGGTCCGCAGCGAATCCAGCCGGTAGTTGTCGAACGACGGATGGTCGAGCTGCGCGATGAACATCGTGGGCACGCCGTAAATCGAGGTGCACCGCTGTGCGTCGATGGCCGCGAGCGTTGCCTCGGGGTCGAACGACTCGTCCGGGAGGACGATCGCGGCGCCATGGGTGACGGCGGCCAGGTTTCCGAGGACGCATCCGAAGCAGTGGTAGAAGGGAACCGGGAGGCAGATGCGGTCCGCCGGCGTGTATCTCAGGATCTCCCCGACGAAGAAGCCGTTGTTGAGGATGTTGTGATGCGACAGCGTCGCGCCCTTCGGCGATCCCGTCGTGCCGGACGTGTACTGGATGTTGATCGGGTCGTCGCATTGCAGCAGGCTCTCGCGCGTGGACAGCTCCGACTGTGGAATCCGGTCGGCCCGTTCGAGGAACTCCGTCCATGCCAGCCCTCCGGGCATCGGCTCGGATCCGAGGTAGACGATCTGGCGAAGGGCGGGAATCCCGGCCGCGTGCAGGAGGCCGTCCGGCCGGGCATCGAGCTCCGGCATCAACGTCGCCAGCATCTGGGCGTAATCCGCCTTCCGGAACCTGCGGGCCGTGATGAGGACCTTGACGCCGGCCTGGTTCAGCGCGAACTGGAGCTCACGCAGCCGGTACGACGGGTTGATGTTGACGAGGATCGCACCGACCTTGGCGGCGGCGAACTGGGACACCATCCATTCGGCCGAGTTCGGACTCCAGATGCCCACTCGATCGCCCCGCTCGACACCGAGGTGCATCAGCGCCCGCGCCGCACCGTTCACCTGCTCGAGCAGCTCGCCATAGGTGTAGCGAATCTGCTGATGGCAGGAGACGAGTGCGTCGCGGTCACCGAAGTCCGCCGCTGCGCGATTCAGCGATTCGCCAATGGTGTCACCGCCGAGTGGTGCCGCGCCAGAACCATGAGCGTACGACAGCTTCGACGATTTCATGGGCGACGGTCCATGCGTTCTAGAGGCTACAGCCGTCTCGGGGCCGGCCGCAATCACTTCTGGTTATCGAACAGCCCTTGTCTTTCTGATTGGACATCCCCTGCGCCGGTCTCCTACAGTCGGCACGATCACCCCGTGCTCAGAGAGGTTCTGACGAATGGAGTTTCGCCTCGGCGAGCACCAGCAGGTGCTCCAGCGGGCAGTTCGAGAGTTCGCCGAGGCGGAGATCCGGCCGTTCGTTCTCCAGTGGGACGAGGCGCAGCACTTTCCGTCCGAACTGGTCCCACGACTGGCGGCCATGGGTCTGATGGGAGTCCGGGTTCCCGAGGAGTACGGCGGCGCGGGGATGACGGCCCTGGAGTACTGCCTCTGCATCGAGGAACTGGCTCGCGTCTGCGCCGGCGTCGCGTTGTCGGTCATCGCGCACAACGGACTCTGCGCCGCCCATGTTCTGCGGGCCGGTACGCCCGCTCAGAAGGAGCGGTATCTGATTCCGCTGGCGTCGGGACGCCACGTCGGTGCGTGGGGCCTCACGGAGGCCTCGTCAGGCAGCGATGCCGCGAGCATGAGGACCGTTGCGACGGCCACGGACGACGGGTGGGTGCTGAATGGCGCGAAGGTGTTCGTGACGAATGGACGCGTGGGCGACGTGCTCGTGATCATGGCGAGGACCGATCCGCGCGGCGGCTCGAGGGGCGTGTCGGCCTTCATCGTCGAGAGAGGCACGCCGGGTCTGACGAGCGGCACGAAAGCGAACAAGCTGGGCATGAGGGCCAGTGATACCAGTGAGGTCGTGCTCCAGGATTGCCATGTGTCTCGTGATCAATTGCTCGGCGTCGAGGGAGCCGGGTTCGCGGATGCGATGGCCGTCCTCGACGCCGGTCGCATCGGCATCGCCGCACTGTCGGTTGGCCTCGCACAGGGCGCGTTCGAGGCCGCTTTGACGTACTCGATGACGCGGAGCTCGTTTGGGCAACCGATCGCGAACCACCAGGCGATTCAGTGGAAGCTTGCGGACAACGCCACCCAGATCGACGCCGCCAGGCTCCTCACCTATCGGGCCGCCACCACCCTGGACGCGCGGGAGCCGATCGCGCTTCGAGCGGCCATGGCCAAGCTCTTCGCCAGCGAGATGGCCGTCCGCGTGGCCGAGGATTGTGTGCAGATTCATGGCGGCTACGGCTTCGTGAAGGACTACCCGGCCGAAAAGTACTTCCGCGACGTCAAGCTGACGACGATCGGTGAGGGAACGAGCGAGATTCAACGCATGGTCATCGCACGTCACCTTGTCCGGGCAGCGATGGAGCGACACGCGAACGGCGCGCCGGGCGTGGATGGCCGCTGACTGGACGCCATGACCGCACCCTGGGGGCGACTGCCCGCCGTCCCGCAACGTCGTGTCACGTATGCGCAGTTGTACGTCGGGCATCGGGTGGGTCTCCCGTGGAGAGTGGCGGTCGGCCTGAGGTGCGTACGACGTCGATGAATCGCGCGATGACCTTGCACAGCGAGTCGTGTCGACCGTAGATGAGCGTCAGGGAAGCGGCGGACGGCGTGAAGGCGAGCGACACTGCGACGAGGTCGCCTTGCGGACCCGGGGTGGACGCCGCGCCGCCCGGGACGACCCCGATGCCCAGGCCCATCGCGACCGCGCGTTTGAGGCTGTCGATGCCGGGCATGCGCATGACGCCTGCCGGCACGGTGTCCGACTCGGCGAAGGCCGTGGTCAGGCGTTCGGACAGATTCGGGTCCGTCAACAGGATCACGCGTTCGTCCTTGAGCGCGCCGATCGGGACGCTGCGCCGTGCAGCAAGGGGATGTAGGCGGGGAGCGATCACCGTGAAGCCCGTCGGAGAGGTCGACAGGGGAAGCTGCTGGAGCTGGGCCGGAACACGTTCGAGCGTCACGGCGCCGATGTCGAGCGTCCCGGCGGCGACGTCGGCAACGACCTGAGCTTCGGGCAACCCGTGAAACTCGACGCTCATGTGCCCGTGTCGATGGAGGAAGGCCGCGATCGACGGAAGCACCACGTGCGCCGCGACTTCGCTGCCTCCGATCCGGAGGGTTCCGCGTCCTCGTTCCGACTGGCGCCTGAGCGCAGCCTCCGTCTCCTCCGCGAGACGAACCAGCCGCGTGCCTTCGCGAAGGAGCACCACGCCCGCCTCGGTGAGGGTGATACGCCTCGCGGTCCGGTCGAACAGGCGCTGCCCGAGCTGATCCTCCAGTCGGCGTACCGCCTGACTCACGGCGGGCTGCGTCCGGTACAGCTTCGTCGCCGCGCGTGAAAAGCTTCGCTCGGTCGCAACGGCCAGGAACACCTTCAGTTCGCCCAGTACCATCTGACCCTCAAAATGCAAAAGGGCCATCACCCCGCGGGATGATGGCCCTTTTGGAATCCGTGACTGGTTGAGAGCGCTTACATCATCCGGCGGCGGGGTGGGCGAGAAGCAGCAGACCCCGAAGATTCAGGAGGCCAAGGAGTAGGGCGAGAGCAAGGGCCAGGCGACGCAACACGGACACGGCCACCACGGTGGGTGCCAGCCGTCCGGCGAGTCTGCTCCAATCGGCCATCGAGACGAGGATTATGAGGCGATTCAACGAGCGCCGTCAAATAAGGCCTGCTTATCCACGTCGGCCTTGCGCCCAGCCACATCGCGGGCCGCCAGCGCCGAGGCCGACCTTTGCGCCAGTCTCGATGACGATCTCGTCGCCTGCTGACAATTCCTGGCGACTCACGCTGACAGTTCTTGTCAGGGTCGGAGAACCGTCAAAGTCCGGCACTGAGGATCGGGTTCGCGTGGTCGGGCTAAGGCGTTGCCATCCTGGCACTTCCAGCCGCGGAGACGGGCACGAACGGGTTGGTATCCAGCTTGCCTCTGCTGTGTTTGCGAAGCGCCGTGTCGGAGCGGCGAACATCAGGCCTGGTCGGGCCCCGGTCCGAGCGCGCTCGAGGATACGGTTGTGAAGAAACTGCAGCGGAACGACGGCTTCACGCTCATCGAGTTGCTGATCGTCGTCGCGATCATCGGCATCATCGCGGCCATCGCGGTACCGGGGCTGCTCCGGGCTCGCATGAACGGCAACGAGACGTCGGCAATTGGCAGCCTCCGCGCGGTCAAGTCGGCCCAGATCAGCTATTCGGTCACGTGCGCCCAGGGCGCCTACGCCGTGCTGTTCGCGACGCTCGGCACGCCGCCGCCGGGAGGCGTGCAGGCGTTCCTGTCGGACGACCTGGCCAACGCCGGCGTCAACCCGCTCAAGAGCGGCTTCGTCTTCTCTCTGGCCGCGGGTTTTGGCTCGGCGGCCGGTCCCAACGACTGCAACGGCACGGCGACGGACCTGGCCTTCTACGCATCGGCGGTCCCGATCAGCCCCGCAACGAGCGGCAACCGCGCGTTTGCCACCAACGCCGACGACGGGATCTGGCAGGACGTGGCCGCCGCCGGCGCCGCTCCTCCGGCGGAGCCGTTCGTGGCCGCGGGCACGGTCTCGCCCATTCAATAGGACCTCCTCACCCAGATCTCACACGTCGCTCATCGGGCCCTGAGGACTTGGGCGACGCGAACGCCGACACTGCGACTGTGCAGGTCTTCCGGATGATTCCGACGGTCGCTGGCCGCGGATGAAGAACTACGACGTCGCCATCGTCGGCGCGAGCTTTGCCGGTCTCGCGCTGGCGCGGTGCACGGCCGCGGCTGGTCTGGCGGTTGTCGTCCTCGAACGCAAGCCAGAGCCCGGAGCCCGCGTGCACACGACGGGGATCCTCGTCCCCGAAGCGCAACGCGAGTGGCCAGCGCCCGCAAGGCTCTGCCGCTCGATCGAGCGGGTCCGACTCTACGCGCCCAGCCTGCGCTCGATCGATCTCGATCGACCGGGGTACCGCTTCCTGGCCACGGACACGGGCGAGCTCCTGCGCTGGTACGCTGGCGAGGCGGCGCGTGCCGGGGCGGAGGTACGCTGTGGCGCCCTGTTCCGCGGGGCCAGCGAGGGCGCGCAGGACGTCACGGTGACCGGCCACAACATCCGCGCACGCTTCCTCGTCGGCGCCGACGGCCCCCGCTCGCCGGTCGCCAGGGCCTTCGGCCTGGGAACGAACCGCGAGTTCCTCCTGGGCGTCGAGGTCGAGCTCGAGGGCGTCGCAGCGCTCCCCGATGCGCTCCACTGCTTTCTCGATTCCCGGCTCGCGCCCGGGTACCTCGCCTGGGTCGTCCCCGGCCTCGGCGTCACCCAGGTGGGGCTCGCGACCCGCCTGCCCGCCCGGCCGCAACTGCATCCCTTCCTCGCGCGCGTCCGGTCGCTGTTCGATCTCCGCCGGGCTCGCATCGTCGGAGGGCGTGGCGGCCCGATCCCGGTGGGAGGGCCCGTGCATCCGCCCGCGCGCGGCCGCGTGCTCCTTGCCGGCGACGCCGCCGGGCTGGTCTCGCCACTGACTGCCGGAGGCATCCATACGGCGCTTGCCTCCGGTCGCGAGCTCGGCCTGGCGATTCGACGCCATCTTCTCCAGAGGGATCGGTCCCCGGCCGAATCGCTGGCACGCCTGTACCCCCGTCACCGGACCAAGCGCCTGCTGCGCGCCGCGCTCGACCGAACGCCGCCCAACTGGCTTCTCGACTACGGGCTGCGAACGCCCCCGCTTCGGGCCCTGGCACGCCTGGTCTACTTCCACCATCACGGCCTGCTCGCGCCGGCTGCGTGGGCCGACCTGTTTGCGCGCCACCGGCCGCACTCGACCGACAGCGTCGAGTGAAGCGGGCCACATCCAGAGTATCGTTGACGCGTGCCTCAGCCGGGCGGCACGCGCTCGATCGAGAAGGCAGCCGACCGGGTCCTCGCGCGCGTCCGCAGAAGATGAGACGCGTGTTCTGAAGCGCGCTCCGCCGTGGCGCGCCTACGGCAGCGCGAACACGTGGAGCGCCTCGTCGTTGCCACGCCCGTTGGTCGCGGCCACCACGGCGACGTACTGCTTGCCGTTCCGGCCCATGTAGGTGATCGGAATCGCGGTGACGTTGAAGTCGAGGCCGACGGACCAGAGCTCCGTGCCCGTTCTGGAGTCGAAGGCCCGGAATCGTCTGTCGCGCGTCGCGCCGATGAAGACCAGGCCGCCGGCCGTGACGATCGGCCCGCCGTAGCCGGGAGACCCGACGTGCTGTCGGCCCTCTGGCAGGCGGTCATCCACGCCCAGCGGCACGCGCCAGGCAAACTCGCCGGTCGCCGCGTCCACCGCCATCAGGCTGGCCCAGGGAGGACGGTGGCACGGCAGCCTGCCCAGAGCACGACCGTCCGCATCGTGTGCGTCTGCGGAGAGCGATCCGCCGCCCTGGTGAACGTACGGGAACTCGGTCTCCCTGGTGCTCTCGCCGTAGCGCGGGTTCGGGGCAATCCAGCCGGTGCTCGGCTCGTCCTTCGAGTTCACGAAGATGTAGCCGAGCGCGGGATCGGTGGCAGTGCCGCCCCAGTTCACGCCTCCTGTCATGCCGGGAAAGACGATCGACGGCGGCTCACCGCTCGGGCGGTAGTTCCAGGGCGTGTACGGGCCGTCGTTGCGAAACTGCATGCGGTCCCACAGCGCCCGACACGCCTCGGCATGCTCCGGCGTGGTGTCTTCCGCCGTGACGAGATCGTCCCTGGTGATGCTCACCCTGGCGAGGGGACCGGGCCTGGTGGGGATCGGCTGCGTGGCCGGATACCACTCGCCCGGCACGTCGGCCGTGGCCATCGGACGCTCGTCGACGCCGTGCACGGGCGTCCCGTCCTCGCGATTCAGGATGAACATGAAGCCGGACTTGCCCACCTGCGCGAGCGCCGGGATGGTCGCGCCGTCCTTCCTGATGTCGATGAGGCCGGGCGCCGGTGGAAGGTTGTAGTCCCAGATCTCGTGACGGATGTTCTGGAAGTGCCACCGCAACCGGCCGGTCTGTGCGTCGAGCGCGACGGTGGAGTTGCTGAACAGGTTGTCGCCGGGACGATCGCCGCCGTAGTAGTTCATCCCCGGCCCGCTGACCGGCAGGTAGACGAGGCCGCGCTGCTCGTCGACGGTCAGCGTAAACGCCCACACGTTGTTGCCGGTGCGATTCTGCCAACTGTCGCTGCCCCAGGTCTCGTGGCCGACCTCGCCGGGAAGCGGAATCGTGTGGAAGTCCCACAGCTTCTCGCCCGTGCGGGCGTCGTAGGCGTGCACGTCGCCCTTCTCGCCCCGGCTCGTCGTCAGGTGCGGCCCGATGTGCCGCTCGCCGGGTCCGAAGAAGTTCGAGCCCATGAGCACGACGTTCCGGTAGATCGCCGGCACGCCGGAGTACGGGATCTCCAGATCGATGTGACCGCCCGTGCCGAACTCGACGTCCAGCTCTCCCGTGTCGGCGCGCAGGGCGATGAGCTGCCGCAGGCTGGTGAAGAAGATGCGCGCGGGCAGCCGGCCGGCGCCGGGCCAGTGCGCGACGCCACGGAACGAGGCGATGCCCTCCGGGAGCTCATACCGCCAGATCTCCTGTCCCGTTTCCGGCTCGAGCGCGACGACGCGATGGCCAGACGGCAGGTACATCACGCCATTCACCACGATCGGCGTCACCTCCTGGAACAGCTCGAACGAGCTGGCCGGGTTGTCGATCGCCGGAACGGACACGCCGGGCGCGGGACGCAGGCGATAGGACCACCCCCGGACGAGCGTCGAGACATTGGTGATGTCGATCTGCGTCAGCGGCGAGTATCGCGTGCCGGCCAGGTCGCGGTTGTAGGTGGGCCAGTCCCAGTCGGGATTCCACCCGGTGCCCCGCTGCGCGCCGAGATGTACGACAACTGCCGCGAGCACGCCGCCGATCAGGCTCGCCGTCACGCCACGTGTGATGCCCACGCTGCCCCCTGAGGGCCGGATTCTACACTGACGATTCCGCTCAGGTCGTCGAAGTCCTCAACGCGGAGACCAACCGGCAGATCGCCGAGACCCGCCGCCATATGCTCGTCCTCCACGAAAAGGTCATCGATCATCACGGTCTCCGCCGACGCCCGCATCATCCTGCGATGACCGGTCCGAGGCCGGACGTTGCTGGTGCTATCATCGCGGCGCCATGACCCGACGGATTCTCCGGCTCGGCGCGGTCGCCATCGGCCTCGTGGTGACGGTCGGCTGGACGCCACGGACCGCGGCGGCCCAGCAGCAGCCCGCCGAGAACCAGCCGGACTGGACGCAGCCGATGACGCCATGGGGCGAGCCGGATCTCCGCGGCATCTGGCCCCTCAACCACCTGATTGGCACCCCCCTGCAGCGTCCCGAGCGGTTCGGCGAGCGTCGGTTCCTGACCGACGAGGAGTTCGGCGCCGCGCAGCAGAGCATCGAGAACCGGAACGCGCGCTTCCAGTCGGGGGCGATCCCGCAGGCCGACGCCGGCGGCACCACACGGTTCACTTCCCTGATCGTCGATCCGCCGGACGGGCGGTTTCCCGCGCTGACGGCCCGGGGCCAGGAGCTGTACGAGGCGATGCGTGGAAGCTACAAGCCGGGCCAGACCGTCTTCGACACGCCGGAGGACTTCGACAGCTGGGACCGGTGCATCACCCGCGGCTTGCCCGTGTCGATGCTCCCCCGCAACTACAACAACGGCATCCGCGTCATGCAGTCCCCGGGCTACGTGGTGATCCTTCTGGAAATGGCCCACGAGGCGCGTGTCATCCCGACAGACGGGCGTCCGGCGCTCGACGGGCCGATCCTGCAGTACCTCGGGGAGTCGCGGGGACGCTGGGACGGCAACACCCTGGTGGTCGAGACGGGCAACTTCAACGGCAGGACGGCCATGACGAACCTCGGCGTCCCCGGGTCGCCGGCGCTGACGCCGTCCACGGCGAACCTTCGCATCGCCGAGCGGTTCACGCGCACGGCCGCCGACACCATCGACTACGAGATCCGGGTCGAGGACCCGGAGATCCTCGTGTCCGGGTGGACGGCAGCGTTTCCGTGGCAGCGCGACGACGGGTACCGGATGTACGAGTACGCCTGCCACGAGGGCAACACCGCCATCCGCAACTACATCGAGACGTCTCGGTTCGAGCGCGCCCGGCCGACGGGCGGCCGGTAGGCCCGCAGGCCGCCCTACTCTGGCGGGTCCCGATCGGAGGGTCCCGACCCGCCGAGGTCCATCTGTCGGCCGTCGGGGAACTTCAGGTCGCGCGAGCTGGCCCGGAGCGAGCCATCCTTCGCCTGGAAACCGACGACCGTCACGCGCGTCCCGGCAGGCAGCGAGCTGCGGTTCCAGCCCAGCCGCATCAGGACGGACGGCGACCCGCCCTCGATCTTCCACCGCGCGACCGAGCCGTCGGGCTGCCTGACGTCGATGTGGAGCCAGGAGTGGGGGTTGACCCACTCCATCATCACGACCTCGCCCTCGAGCGTCACCTGCCTGCTCGAGTCGAACTCGGCCGAAAAGGAATGATGTGCCGCGGCCAGGCCCACGACGGCCAGCAGCAGACCGACCGCCAGCATCCCCGTCATCCATGTGCGATCCATGCGACCTGCTCCTGCTGTCACTGCCTCTACTCCCGGCCGTCCGGCGACAACAGGTCCTGATAGAGGAGCCTGTCGGCGAACGGCACGCACTTGTGCTCGAGCAACTGGGCCTGCGGCTCGATCTGCCGGTACAGCGGCATCTCGATCGTCCAGGGGCGCGTGTACGTCCGGGGATCGTCGAGCGTGGCCTCGTACCAGATGTGGTTCGGCCCCAGCAGCGTGAAGCGCTCCACCACGGTGAGCTGCTTGCTGGCGAAATTGCCCGCCCGGTCCAGCCACGACTGGCCGTTCTGCCACTTCGTGGTGACCGCCAGCACGTCGCCGTCCCACTCCCCGTCGGACTTGCCCATCCAGGAATCGACCGGCAGCTCCGAACGATCGGTCATGTGCACGATGCGGTTGGCTGCCGCGAACGGGTACACGAACAGCAGGTCTCCGTCACCCTGGAAGATCTGGAACGGGAAGTTGTGGTACGTGACGCGCGGCACGCCGAGCATGTAGCACTTCGCCTCGGGATCAGCCGCCGGCCAGTTCGCGCGGTTCTCGTTGCGCCTGGCGAGCGCCTCGGGCCGGTACGGAATCGTGCCGCCACGCACGACGCTGCGGCCCGCTGGAATCGCCGCGATCGCTCCGAGCCGCCAGAACTGGTCGAGCGCCTCGGCCGAATGCGCCTCCAGACTCCAGTAGGCGGTGTTCATGGCCTGCCAGACGCCGTTGAAGTCGGGGTGCCCGGCGATGCGTGTCGAGCGGTCGACCGGCGGCTGGGCCTGGGCCGCACCGGCCGCGAGCACGAGTGCGGCCGTCACCATCGCGTGGACGCTGGAACGTCGCATCACGTTCTCGGCCTGGATCCTGACATACTCGGCGACACTCCCGAAAGCGGTTCTGGTGGAACGCGTCCCCCCGCATCGTCGGCGAGGTCCAGATCTAGAATTGGCATCTGGAGGGAACGATGGGCATGAAGACGCGGCTCCTGTGGACGATCGCGACCGGTGCGCTGGTACTGACGGCTTCGGTGCACATGGCTCGCCCGGCCGACGCTCAGACGGAACGCGGCACGACGTGGAGCGAGCGCACGCCGTGGGGCGACCCCGACCTGCAGGGCGAATGGACGAGCGAGGGCGAGTACGGCGTGCCCATGGAACGCCCGCCCCGCTTCGGCACACGACGGTTTCTGACTGACGAGGAATACGCCCGGCGTCTCGAGGACGTCCGGCTCCGCGACGAGCGGGACCTGGCGCGGGTGGATGTCCTGTCCGGCAACGTCGAGGGGCCGAGCGCGCCGATCCCGCACTGGCGCGAATACAACACGACCTCGCGCCGGACGTCGCTCATCGTCGATCCGCCCGACGGCCGTCTCCCGGCTCGCGCGTCGCAGGCCAGTCCGATCGCCCGACAGCGGTGCGGCAGTCTGCGTGGGGGCGAGCCGTGCGACTCGTACGTGGACTACGGCCTCGGCGTCCGCTGCATCGTGCACGGCGGCGGCTTCCCCGACGCGATGTTCCCGGCGGTGTACAACGCGAACATGCGCATCGTGCAGAGCCCGGGACTCGTGGCCATCTCGTACGAGCTCATTCACGACACACGCGTGATCCCGCTCGACGCCTCGCCGGGGCCGCGTCCCTCGTCGGGCGTCCGGACCTACCTGGGCACGGCGCGCGGCCACTGGGAGGGCACCACGCTGGTGGTCGAGTCGGGCGACTTTCTGGTGGGCTCGCGCGGCGCGACCGATGGACTCCGCCTGATCGAGCGGTTCACCCGCATCGGCCCCGACGATATCCAGTACGAGGTGAGCTTCATCGACCCGGCCGCGTGGACGACCTCGTGGACCGCCGCGCTCGACCTGAAGTCACGGCCGTCTGAATTCGGCGTGTTCGAGTATGCCTGCCACGAAGGAAACTACGGACTGGCCTATATGCTGGCGGCGTCGAGACTTTACGACTGACCCGACACTCAGGGGATCGTCCGCACTTCGACGACGATGCCGTTGTCGTCCGCGAACCGGACGACGTCGGGCGCGTCAGGCGCTCCCATCGGAGCCGAGCCCAGCTCCCGGAGACGCGCACCGTGTCGCGCACCGCCTGCTGATGGAGCGGGGAGCCGAAGATGCGCGTGTAGAAGCGCGCCGACGCCGCGGGATCCGACACGACGATGTCGAGATGCTCGAGGCCGAGGTTGTCGAGCGGCAACGCCCTGCGATCGTCGAGCGCCGCGTCGATCCTGGCCAGGTGTTCGGCAAACGCCTCCAGGGTGGCGGCGGTCGTCACGATCTCGGCGTCTACCTCGTCGTACAGCCTGGCCTCGATCGCCTCGCGAACCCGCGGCAGCGTCTTCACGCCGTAGCCCGTGTAGAAGCCGGGGGCGTACACCTGGTGGCGATACCACGGCCGGCCCGGCAGCCCCTCCTGGGACGTGAGCAGTCGCTCGCTGCGGTAGAGCAGGGCGTTGATCTCCTCCAGCGATGCGTCCCCGCCGCCGGCACCGGCGAGCCGGGCGTCCACCCGCTTCGCCCGCTCGGCCAGCGCCTCGACGGCGTTCTTCAATGGAGCGAAGTTGAAGTGCGGAACCTTCGGCAGCGGAGGCGGGGGTCCGAGCGCCCGCTCGGGATCGAGGACCAGAGCGAAATCACCCCGATCGAGCAGCGCCGCGCGGCGCTCGGCGGCCTGCCGGGCGCTGTTGGCCAGCGTCTCGATCTCCTCCAGGTACAGGCTCAGGCTGTCGGCCAGGCCCGTGAATCGGACGGGCAGCAGCGGCGCGTTCGCCAGCCGCAGCGTGGCCAGGCCGGCCACCTCCGACAGCGTCACGCCGTAGCGGAATCCCGGATCGACGAAGCCGGTGAAGTGGTCGTAGGTGTCGTACAGCGTGTGATAGCTGCCGTTGTCGCTCTCGCCGCCGAACGACAGGTTGGCGGAGGCAATCCCCAGGTGCTGCAGGAACGGCGTGTAGTCGGAACCGGACCCCAGGGCGTCGAGGCGGAGAGTCGCCCGTTCTGCGTCGCTGCGCTGGCGCTCGTCGCCGTTGACGCGCAGCGTGGCCCTGAGACGGCCGGCGAGCGGGACCCCCGTCTGCGGATCCTGGACGTCGCCCGCCACTTCGCTGAAGAACGCCTCGAGGACGTGGCTGCCGCCCATGTCGAGAAAGCCGCGGCCGTAGCCGTCGGTGTTCACGTACGCAACGGCGTGCCGGTCCAGTTCCTCGGCGTGATGCTCGACCCACTCGGTGGAGCCGATCAGCCCCTGTTCCTCGGCGTCCCAGGCGGCATAGACCAGGGTCCGCTGCGGCGGGCGACCGGCCCGGGCCAGGGCCGCCGCTGCCTTGGCCTCGGACAACAGCGTGACGAGTCCCGAAACGGGATCGCGCGCGCCGTGGTTCCAGGCGTCGTGATGATTGCCGCGCAGGATCCACTCGTCCGGATACCGCGCGCCCGGCCAGCGCGCGATCACGTTCATCGCGTCGACCTGCCGCCAGTCGGCGCGCACCTCCAGCCGCACTCTCGCCGGCCCCGGACCGAAGTGGTACGTGATCGGCAGCGCGCCGCGCCACGGCGGCGGCACCACTTCCCCACCGAGCGCCGCCAGCAGTGGCTGCGCGTCGCGGTACGAGATGGGGAGCACCGGAATCTTCGTGATGGTGGGTGCCTCCTCCCGGCCCAGACGAGGCGTACCGGGAATGGCCGGGCGCCCCGGCGTCAGGACGTCGCCGGTGTGCACCGGCATGTCCATGACGCTGCCGCGCTGCACGCCGCTCGCGTTCTTGAACGGCCCGTCCGGATACACGTCGCCCTGCGCGTACCCGTCATCGATCGGGTCGGAGTAGATCAGCGCGCCGATGGCGCCATGCTCCGCCGCCAGCTTCGGCTTGATGCCGCGCCACGACCGGCCGTACCTCGCAATGGCGATCTTGCCGGCGACGTCGATGCCATAGCGCTCCAGGACTTCGTAGTCCTCGGGCACGCCGTAGTTGACGAAGACCAGCTCGCCTTCGGCCTCGCCGTCGGCCGAGAACGCGTTGTACGGGGCGAGCACCTCGTCGCGCTGCGCCGTGCTGGCGTCGTCTGGGACGACGTCTTCCTCCAGCGTGGCGCGGAACGGCTCCGGGGCGGTCATCTCCACCACGCGCACGTCGGGGAACGGCATCAGGATCTGGTAGGTCTCGGTCTCGATCTCGTAGCCCCAGCTTGCGAACAGCTCGGCCAGGTAGCGCGCGTTGGCCGCGCCGTACGGGCTCCCGACGTGATGGGGCCGGGCGGACAGCCGTCGGGCCCACTCGGCCTGATCCTCCGCATCGAGGTCGGCCCGAAAATCCGCCTCGAGCACCCGTTGCGCCTCGCTCGCGGTGGGCGTGAAGCCCAGCAGCGGCACCGCCGGCTGCTGGGCTACGGCTGCCACCAGGCCGACGAGCGACAGGACCGAGACCAGGGCGATTCTGGCTGCCATGCTCCTCCTCCACACGAGGAGGCCATTCTAGTCTCAGGCCGGCAGCAAGCCGCGCGGGTCGGTCAGCGGGCGGCGACGGGCGCCTCGCCGAACACCTCCTTGAAGATCGGCCCCAGCTTCCGCAGCGCCGCCGCGCCGTCGCCGACGAGCGACGAGCCGTGCATGATGGCCAGGGTCCGCGGCTCGAGCGTCGCGAGCTGCTCCAGGAGCTGCTCGGTCTTCGGCGTCCAGGGCATGTAGTCCATCAGCGGCCCGAGCTGCATGCTGTGAATCGTGTCCGCCGTCCGCTCCAGAATGTCGGCGCCGGCCACCGGCTCGCACTCTCCGGCGTGGTGGAAGAGATCCGAGCAGAACAAGGTGCGCTGCGTCTCCTCGAACAGCACCCCGGCGTCCCACCCGTGCGGCAGGTGCGGCGTGGGCTGGTACTGGAAACGGTAGCGCCCGGTCTCGAGCACCTCCCCAGCTTGCATGCCGCGGGCCGGGCGAATCGCGTAGTCCCCCAGATTCACCAGGGTGCCGATCGTGCCGGCGGCGGCGGTGGCGTTGGGCGCCAGGGCCAGCCAGTCGTTCAGGGCGCCGCACTCGTCCACCTCGAAGTGGCTGAAGCTGATCCACCGCAGGGCGGCGGGATCGATCAGCGAGGCCACGGCTTCCTTCAGCTCCGGGAACATCCGGCGCATCCCGGCGTGGTACAGGAGGGGCTCCTCGTCCCGCACCAGGAAGTGGTTGAACTGCAGGTCGAAGTCCGGGTTGTAGATCGACAGCCGGAAGACGTCTGGGGCGATTTCGGCGATGGACGCGGGCATGGATCCCTCCAGGAGCGTGACAACGGCGCGCCGTCGTGCGCGCTCGTCCTGGATGTGTAACGAACCGCCCCGGCGTTACACCTCCCTGTCGAGGGTTGCTGGCGTAGTAAGCTCCCGGGCGTGGTGCAGGCCGGGCGGGAGCAGGGCGACAGGGAGGCGGCAGCGCTCGCCCGCGAGGTGATCGGGGGCAACCGCCCGGCGGAGGAGGCGCGCCTGTGCGAGCTGTTCGGGCCGCGCGTCCGCCGGTACGGGCTGCGGCATCTGCGGGATGGCGCCCTGGCCGACGACCTGGTGCAGCAGGTGCTGCTCGTCACGATCGAGAAGCTGCGCGCCGGCGGCGTCCGCGACTGCGACCAGATCGCCTCCTTCGTGCTGGGCGTCAGTCGGACGGTCGCCAGGGACATGCGGCGCGCCGGATGGAAGCGGGACCAGATGGCCGAGGCCTGGGGGCGGGAGCAGACGCTGTCGGCGACGCCGAGCGAGCCGATCGACGGCGAGCGTCTGCACGACTGCCTCTCGGCGCTGCCGGATCGCGATCGTCTGATCGTGACGCTCGCCTTCTATGTCGAGGCCAGCACGGCGGAGACGTCGAGGCGGCTCGGACTGTCCGGCGCCAACGTGCGCGTCATCAAGCACCGGGCCATGCGGCGATTGCGCGACTGCCTGCAACGACTCCCACCGGTGGCGGCCTCATGAACGCGCACGTCTGCCAGACCCCCCTGGAATGGACCACGCTCGTCGACTACTGGAGCGGCGACCTGGCGGAGGGCCTGCTCGCGCGCACCGAAGAGCAGTTGTTCACGTGTGCCGCGTGCGGCCAGACGCTGGAGGCGGTGATCGGTCTGTCACAGGGCATCGCGCTGTGGGGGCGACAGGGGCGGGCCTCCGGCAGCAGCTCCGAGGCGGTGCTCGAGCGGCTCGCGCGCGACAACCTGCAGGTACGCCGATACCACCTCGAGCCAGGCCAGACCGTGCACTGCACGGTCGCACCGGAGGACGACGTCGTCACGGCGGAGTTCTCGGCGGACCTGTCGCGCGCCTCGCGCGTCGACGTCGTCGTGCGCCACAACCTGGACGACGGCGTGCGGCGGAACCGCCTGGAAGACCTGAGCGTGGAACACGGCCGCACCGTGCGCTGGACGCTGCCGGCCGCGGCGCTGCGTCCACTCCCGGCCCACCGACTGGACGTCACGCTGATCGCGGTGGAGCCGTCCGGGGAACAGGTCGTGGCCGAGTACCATCTCCAGCACTCGCCCTGGCGCCAGTAGCGGCCGCCGCAGCAGATCGAGCTCCGGTTCCCTGCCCCCTGCGGCTCACACGAGTCCGAATCGCCGACAGATCACGTCCCGGTCGATTCCGCGGAGCGCTGCCACGATGAGATCCTGCGTCCGTCGCACGTCGAAGTAGGCCGAGTGGATGTTGGCCGCCTTTGCCTGCTCGAAGATGGCCGAACAGTCGGCGGCCCAGACGTTGTCCGGGACCACGCCGTCCCCGGGCAGCCCCGAACGACCGAGACGCCGCTTGCCGAAGTGCTTGAACCCCGCGGAGAGTCCGAGGGTCGGATCCAGGCCCGAATAGAGCGCCGTGACCCTGTAGGTCAGGTTGGCGATCGCGTCGCCGTCGCTGCCGTCGACGGTCTCGCCCGAACCGAACAGGTCGTTGTCCACGTCGGCGCCCACCATCAGGAGCTGGTTGACCAGGCTGAGCAGGAGCGGCTGGTTCTTGCGGGTCCAGGCCGTCTGCATCGCCTTCTGCATCACGTAGTTGCCCATGCTGTGAGCGATGATCGAGGTCTTGGCGACACACGCCCTCAGTCCGGTGCGCAGCGACACCTCCTGTCGCTCGGCCAGATACTCGTAGAGCAGCACCAGCACGTCGGCAAGCTCCTCGGCCGACTTCCGCGCGTCCTTGCGGTCCGGGTAGTAGCCGATCTTGAGCCCGTCGGAGGGCCACGTGAAGAGCACGCACGTGCCCAGCTTCTCGCGATCGAATATCTCCCGCTGGATCTGGATGTACCGGCCCAGGGCATCCTCCGCGGAGTTGTTGTAGCCGTGCACGAAGAGGGAGACGTGGTGCTCCTGTTCGTGATGGGCCTCGTCGAGCGAGGGGAACGTCTCGTCGACCGACTTCCGCAGCGCGTTCGCGAACTGCCGCGGCGTGAGCTTCTTCCACTCTGCGACCTTCTTCAGCTTCTTCGCGTCGCCGGCTTTCTCGGTCGTCCAGCACGTCAGGGGTCCCTCGTCGGCGCTCCACTCTCCCTTCCTGACCTGACGGTTCGTCACCAACCATCGCTTCGCCATGGCCCTCCTCCAGTCGTGGGCGCTGTGCCGGGTTCCGGCCCATGCGCGGACGAATCGGATCTCCCGCCGGCGTCGACGCCGCCGACGGATGGGACGGCATCGTAGCGCGGGTCGCCGAGCCGAGACGTCGATTCGGCCGGTGCGGCAATCGAAAGTGTGCAAAGGCCCGCGCGCGACGGTACGGCCTGGCGGCGCCCCTCAGCCTGCCAGCCCGGGGCTCCTCGGAGTGGCGGCATTGGCCGTGAGTCGGCAGAACGGACTAAGATCGCCATAGCAGACTCACGGAGCGACATGAGCGAACACGACGCCTTTGCAGAACGGGAACGAGCCCTCGAGGACGAGTACTTCCGCAAGAAGGACCGCGAGCTGATCGAAAGGCTGCGCGCGGCGGCCGCGGCCGAGCAGGCACGGGGCGAGTTGGGGCGCGAGACGGGCCTCACCGACCCGGCGATGCTGCAGGAGCTCCAGGAAATGGGCTTCACGCCGCAGACGGTCGTGCTGCTCCCGCTCGTACCAGTCCTTGAAACGGCCTGGGCCGAGGGGGGGGTGACGGCCGCCGAGCGCGCCCTCGTGGTGAAGCTGGCGCGCAGCCGCGGCATCGACGAGGGCTCGCCCGCCGACGCGCAGTTGCAGGCGTGGCTCGACGAGCGTCCGGATTCGACGGTCTTCGCGCGGGCCGGACGTCTGATCGCGGCCATGCAGGTCTCCGGGCCCGGAACGACGCTCGACATGACGGCCGACGAGCTGGTCGCGCAGTGCGAGCAGATCGCCACGATCTCCGGTGGGTTCCTCGGCATGGGTCGCGTGTCGCCGGACGAGAAGGCCCTGCTCGCGCGGATCGCGTCCGAGCTGAAGGCGCGCAAGCGCTGACGGTGCCGCGCGCTTCCTTGCCGGCCGGCGGCCGCACGCACGGTTCGCTGTCAACAGTCGGCGCTCGCGGCGCGTATACACATGTCATGCGCCGCGTAGCCCTCCTGCTGGTCGCCCTCCTCCTGTTGGCCCCGAATGCGCTCGACGCCCAGCCCGCAGATGCGGCACAAGAGGCGGTGGAAGGGGACGCACGCGGCATACGCGTCTATCTCGACTGCCAGTTCGGATGCGACTTCGACTACCTGCGGCGCGAGGTCACCTTCGTCAACTACGTCCGCGACCCGGCCGACGCCGACGTGCACGTCCTCGTGACGCGCCGGCAGAGCGGCGGCGGGAGCGAGTGGACCTTCAACTTCATCGGCACCGGTGACTTCTTCGCGGGCCGGGACATCACGCTGGAGTACTTCTCGAGCGCCACCGACACGCAGGACGAGATACGCGAGGGGTACACGCGGGTGATGCGCGTGGGTCTGCTCAACTACGCCGTCGACTCGCCGCTCGCCGACGAGATCGACATCCAGCACACGCCCGCGGCCGGGGGGGCCACCGGCGGCATGGCGACGCAGGAGGACGACCCCTGGAACTTCTGGGTCTTCCGCGCCGCGATGTCGATGGACGTACGGGAGCAGCAGCGCACTAAGGAGCGCAGCTTCGAGGGAAGCTTCTCGGCCGACCGCACGACGGAACTGTGGAAGATCCGCACGCAGGTCGACGCCGGCTACAGCGAGGACGAGTTCGAGCTCGGTGACGGCGGCGTCCTCGTGAGCGACTCACGCAACTGGGAGGTCTCCGGACAGATCGTCCGCAGCCTCGGCCCCCACTGGGGCGCCTCGATTCGCGCCTCGGGCGAGGCCTCCACGTTCCGGAACGAGAACCGCGTGATCAGCGCGGCCCCCGGCATCGAGTACAGCGTGTTCCCGTACGACGAGTCGTCGCGCCGCGCGCTGACCCTGATGTACGAGGTAGGCTACTCCGACGTCGAGTACGAGGAGGAGACGCTCTTCGACGTCCTCGCGGAGACGCTCGTCGATCACCAGGTCGTGGGGCAGTACTCCGTGACGCAGCCGTGGGGCAACGCGTTCGCCTCGGCCTCGGTCAGCCAGTTCCTCAACGAGACCAACCAGTACCGGGCCGAGCTCAGCGGACAGCTCGAGTTCCGCATCACCCGCGGGCTGTCGGTGAACGTGCGCGGGGAGTACTCGCTCGTCCGCGACCAGCGCTTCATCCCGAAGGCGGACATCAGCGACGAGGAGGTCCTGCTCCGGCGGCGGGCACTCGCCACCGACTTCGAGCACCAGATCTCGGTCGGCTTCAGCTACACGTTCGGGTCGATCTTCAACAACGTGGTGAACCCCCGCTTCGGCGGCGGGCGGCGGGGCGGCGGGAACTTCTTCTTCTGACGCCGGGGCCGCGCTCGACGACTGACCGTCGCCGTCAGTCCTCGAAGATCTTCGACAAGGGCAGATCGAGGTCTGGCAGGAGCGGCGTTCGGAGGACGTCGCCCGTCTCGAGCGAGAGCTGGGCGGAGCGCTCGAAGCGTTCGCCCGTGTGACGATAGACGTCGATGGCGTCGAGCTCCGGATCGACGATCCAGTACTCCGGGACGCCGAACCGCTCGTAGAGCCGGCGCTTGGCAGTCGCGTCCCGCTTGCGCGTCGAGGGCGATCCGATCTCGACCACCAGGCTCGGGGCGCCCCTGACCCACGGCGACGTCTCGAGCTCGGCCAGGCGCTCTCGCGAGAGGTACAGGAGATCGGGTTCCACGACGTCGAACTGCGAGAGAATCACATCGAATGGGGCGCTGAAGATGCGTCCGATCGAATGCTGCTGCAGGTGCGGCCAGACCATCCCGATCAGGTTGACCGAGATGGCCTGGTGCTTCCGGCTCGGCGTTGGCGTCACGAAATGCTCTCCGTCGATCAGCTCGTGCCGCTTCCCGTCCTCCGGAAAGTGCACGTAGTCGTCGTAGGTGAGCTTCACGCCAGGATTCGCCGGCCTCATCCGCTCGTCCCCGGGCATCGGCTCATCTTAGCCCGTCGAGCGAAGCGCGTGCCGGCGGCCCAGGTTGCAGGATGTGGCCGGTTCAGAGGACTCGCTGCCGGGATGACGCAACAACTGCGAACCGACCAGGAACGGCCCGTGGAGGAATGGGCAGTCAGCGGGCACGAGGCACGGCACCTCTTCCGCAAACCGGCTCCGCTCGGTCTGCGACACCGGCGGCTTTCGCGCGACGTTCCTCGCTCCGCGAGACTATCGGGTAAGAACGGTTTGCTGCAGAGGTGCCGTGCCTCGTGCCCGCTACCGGGAGCGATTCGGATCGTTAGCCGGATCGACGTAGGTGGTGCCGGAGGGGCCGTAGCCGGTGATCTGGACGACGGCTCCCTCGCCACGGGTCATCGCGAAGTGGTTCGCGTTCGGCGGCTCCGTGTAGACGCTGCCGGCCGGCAGCTCCTTCAGCGCGCCCTCGTTGAACTCCCGGCCGTAGCCGAAGTACCACGTGCCCGAGAGCACCGTGGCTACGCGGTCGTCGGCGTGCGAATGCGCCTCGATGCGGATGCCGGGCCCCACGCGCAGCAGCATCGTGTAGACGCCCGGCTTGGTGGGGTCGCCCTTGAGCATCACCGTCTGAATGCCCGACACACCGGAGGTACCCACGCCCCCGGCAGTCGGCGCGGGCCAGTCGACTTCGCCAGGCGTCACCCGGAGCTCACCGCCAGGGGCCTGCGCAAGGGCGATCGCGCCGGCACCTGCCAGCGCCACGAGCACAGCGACCGTGCGCAATCGTGTCGATCTCATCGCTCCTCCAGCATCTGTCGGTCCCTGAACGACGCGGGTGCACGTCTCGTCTCGATTCACGGTTCAAGGGTAGCGCAGGGGAGCAGGGCCCGGTCCACGGTTACCTGGCGCGGCGGGCCAGCCAGATGTAAGCGGCCCCGACGAGGACGGTGGGCGGCCCTTCGGTCCAGCTCCACATCGGCGGCATGCCGGCCGCGAAATCCACCACCGTCAGGACGACGCCGACCAGCACCGTGAGCCACCCGAACACGACGATCAGGTCGAGGTGGCGGACGACGTCGCGCGCGATGTAGAGATGGAGCGCCCCGAAGACGCCGTAGAGTAGGGAGAGCGAGCGGGTGAGGTACTCGGTGAGCGGGGTGCGTGGCAGCGGCCCGACGCCGAGCCAGTCGGCCGTCGCTGCCATCCAGGCCGTGGGCATCACCATGGCCAGGAACGCCACGGTCATCACGCCACCCAGCAGGTAGAACAGTCCCGTCAGCAGTCGCCGCGCGGTCTGGGGTGTCACGCGGTCCAACTATACCCGGCCCGCGGAGGCGGTCAGGCGGCGGTTTCGGCCGACGTCCGGTCCTTCCAGGCGAACTCGAGCATCAACCCGCTCACCTCCAGCAGGTCGCCCTCCTGGAGTTGACGCCGCCCGGTGAGCAGCTCGTCGTTGACGTGGACGCGGCCGCCCATGCGCGTGGCGACGTATCCGTCCCCGCTACGTGCGATGGCCACCGCCACGGAGGGCTTGAGCCATCCGCGCAACCGCACGAGCGCCGAGCCCGACCTGCCGATGAGCGAGGTGTGGGCGTCGAGGTCGTACTCGTGACGGTCGGCGCGGCCGGAGACGACCCGCAGCACGCCGAGCCGCCGCGGGGTCCGCGCTCGCACCGGCGTCCGGCCCGACTCGGCACGCGCCGTCTCGAGCGCGCGCGGCGCAGGCTGCGCCGCCGCCGAGCGATCGAAGACGAGCGCGTGCTTGCCCACCAGGACCTCGTCGCCGTGCCGGAGCGCGTGGCGCGCAACCGCCCGTCCGTTGACGAACGTGCCGTTGGTGCTCTTCAGGTCCTCGAGAACGACCTGCTCACCTTCGCGGACGATCCGCGCGTGATGCCCCGACACGGCCGGGTTGTCGATGACGACGACGTTGTCGGGCAGACGTCCGATCGTCAGCCCCGAATCCACGGTGAATTCCTTCAGGGCCGTGCCTTCATACTGCAGGGTGAGCTTGGACATCGTCGCCTCGCCTCTCTCTGGACGTCTTGCGAGTTCTCCGATCGATCAGGCGGCGCCACCAGCTCGCCACCACGTGCACGACTACCACCGTCACGTTGTCGGCCCCGCCGGCGCGGTTGGCCGCGGCGACCAGCCGGTCGCAGATCGCCTGGGGCTCTCGAAGCTCGCGAAACGCCGAGGCGAGCGCCTCCTCCTCCACCATGCGCGTCAGGCCGTCGCTGCACAGCAGGACGTAGTCGCCCGGCTGCACCGGCACTTCCCGCACGTCCACGTCCACCTCCGGCTCCCGTCCCAGCACCCTGACGAGCACGCCCTGCTGCTCGGGCGGCATGCTCTCGGCGCTCTCGACGAGCCCGGCCTCGAGGTGCGCCTCCGCGAGCGAGTGATCCCGCGTGAGCGCCTCGAGCCGCTCGTCGCGCCAGAGATAGGCCCGGCTGTCACCCACGTGTGCCACCCCGGCCACGTGCTCGCGAATCCACGTGCCGACGACGGTCGTGCCCATCCCGGCGCGCTCCAGGCTCGCCTGCGCCTGCTCGTAGACGAACGCGTTCGACTGCCGCAGCGCCTCCAGGAGCCGACGCGTGTGCGGCAGGTACGACGCCGCCCGGTCGCCCACGTCAGCCGCGCCGTGACCGTTCGACCCGCGACCGTCCGGCGAGCCGCCTGTCGGACCGCCGTCGTTCACCTGCCGGACGATCGCGTCGATGGCCAACTGGCTGGCCACCTCGCCGGCCGGCGCCCCGCCCATGCCGTCGCAGACGACGAAGAGGCCGTCGGCAGCCCGCAGCATGTAGGCGTCCTCGTTGAGGCGGCGAACGCGTCCGACGTCGGTCGCGGCTCCGGCTCGCAGCCTCATCGATCCACCTCGATTACAAGGCGTACGCCGCCAGCCGTCTGTGGGCAGAAACGACTGTTCAGACGGCCAGGTCGACGATCCGCCGGCCCTCGACCCGGGCGCCGATCGACACCCTCGTCCCACCGTTTTGACCCGGCGGTTACGAAAGTGAGATCGCACGGCATACGTCAGTCGTCGTCTTCATCCTTGTCGTCCTTCGACGGCGTGAGGAACTCCGCCGTGCGCCCGGTGCGCTCCTCGAGCGCCAGCAGCACGCGCTGGAGGATCACCTCGTCGAAGCGCATGGCCACGAACTGCTCCTCGGTGCGCGTGTGCAGGGCGATCCAGTCGCGCGCGATGTTGATGCCGAAGCGGCCCCACAGGCCGCCGCCACGCGCGACCGGCGTCGGTCCCTCGGGTGAGCTCCAGAGGGGATCGCGGCTGCGCGAGACGTCGATCGACAGGACACGGTCGTACGGAAACGAGCACAGCGGCGTGGTGGGGTCGTCCTGCGGGATCACCGTGATGCGGCCGTCTCCCAGTCGAAGCTGCGCGCCCTGTTCCTTCGGCTTCCGCGTGCCCACGAACACGCGCGTGTCGAAGACGAGCGCCGGCTCGTCCACCGGTGCCGCGGCCGCGGGGGACCGTACGGGCTGGTTCGTCTCGGGGGCAGCCGGCGGCGGAGGGGCCTCGATGGCGGGCTCGGGCGCCGCCGGGGGCGTCGCGAATCGCGCCGGCGCCGCGGCGAGCCGCTCCTCGGCTGCAGGCACGACCGGTGCGGGGGCGACGCGCGGCGGTGCGGGCTCGGTCGGCTCGGGCCCGGCCGGCTCGGGCGAAGCGATCGGCCGGCTCACCGGTGGCGTCCTCGCGGACTCGGCAGCCGGGGTGAACGTGAAGACCGTGGGACCGGGCCTCGCCTCGTGCGGCGCCGCCATCGCGGAGGTCTCCTCCGACTGCGACGTGCTGCCGCCGAGCGCGGGGAAGCCCATGGTCACGGCCCCACCCACCACGGCAAGTACGGTCGCAGCGGCAGCGCCGGCATGGGCCCACCTGAACGATCGTCGCCGGGACTTCGGCAGGGCCACGATCGTCGGATCGTGCGCGGGGACCTGCGCGACGGGTTGCACCTCCAGCGGCTCCCCCGACGCCCGCGGCGCAAGCCCTTCGCTGGCCGGCAGCACGAACGTGCGACCCAGCTCGTTCATCGGCAGCGGCCCGGTGGCCCGCAGCAGGGCGTGGCGGAACTCCTCGGCCGACTGGTAGCGATCGGCCGGCGCCTTGGCCAGGGCCCGCTGCACCATCTCGCCGCACCAGTCGGGCAGGTCGCGGCGGTGCGCCGAGACCGGCAGCGGATTGGCCCGGATCTGGCGCTGCAGCATCGCCAGCGCCGTGTCGGCCTCGAAGGGCAGCGCCCCGGTGAGCAGCCGGTAGAAGAGCACACCGACCGAGTACAGGTCCGACCGTGGATCGACCTCCTCGCCCATGACCTGCTCGGGCGACATGTACGCGGGTGTGCCCATCAACCGGAAGTCCACGGTCTTCTGCTCGGCGCCAAGGACCCGGGCGATGCCGAAGTCCATGATCTTGGCGCCGCCTTCCTCGGTGACCATCACGTTGGCCGGCTTGATGTCGCGGTGCACGATGCCGGCCCGGTGAGCGTGCGCGAGCGCCGAGAGAATCAGCTCGATCAGGTACGCGGCGCGCTCGTGCGTCAGGGGCCCCGTCCGCTCCGACACGCGGTCGAGCGGCTGGCCGCGCACGAACTCCATCACCATCAGCAGCTCGCGTTCGAAGGCCACCAGCTCGTAGATGGTCGCGATCTGCGGGTGGCTGAGCCGCGCCAGGATCGACGCCTCCGCGCGAAAGCGGTTCATCACCTCGGCGTTGGCCAGGTCCGGGCTGAGGGTCTTGATGGCCACGTCGCGGTCGAGCGACTCGTCGACGGCCCGGTAGACGACCCCCGCGCCGCCGCGTCCGATCTGGCCGACGATGCGGTACTTCCCGATGGTCCTGCCGGTCATCACGGAGCACAGTCAATGCAAGGATCGGCGCCCGCCGCGACGACACGGGACTGCATGCGGTGGCGTGTCGGAACGTGCAGATTCCCGGCGAGTGCCATTTCCTGCCACTGACACTTCCGGGCAACGCGCGCGCTTCGCGCGATCGGGCCTGCCGGTATGATGGCGTGGCATGCGTTTCGTCTTCGTGCTCCCGGTCGTTGCGCTGCTGACGGTGTCGGGCGGTCTCGAGGCGCAGGAGCGGCTCGAGTCGCGGGACCTGGCCACGTACCGCCTCGCGGAGCCGACCTTCCGGCAGTTCCAGGACGCGAGCCGCCGGATCGGCGAGGTCACGACGTCGGACTCGCGCTTCCGGTTCGCGCCGCTCTTCACTCGGGAGATCGTGCAATCGGAGGACGCCTCCTCGGCGGCGGCCCAACTGATGGCGCGGCTCGAGCACGAGCCGGCCCTTGCCGAGGCGCTCGGCGCCGCCGGCCTGACCGCGCGCGAGTACACGGCCTTCGCCCTGACGCTGATTGGCGCACGGCTGGCGCACGGATTCCTCCACTCCGGTGCCCTGCGAGCCGTGCCGCCCGGCGTGCCGGCAGACAACGTGGCGTTCGTCGACGCCCACCTGACGGAGGTGCTGGCGGTGCTCCACCTGCTGGGCGTGAGCGCCTAGATGCCGGGCGGTGGCCGTCTCTTCGCGCTGCTGCTCGTCCTCTGCGCCTTCTTCTTCCTGACCGCCACCGGCGACTACACGCACTTCCTCCGCGCCGAGAGCAACTTCGCCCTGGGCGCCCGCGACATGATCGAGAAGGGCGAGTACCTGCTGCCCCATGCCGCCCACGAGGCGCCCCTCAACAAGCCGCCGCTGCAGTACTGGCTGATCGGGCTCTCCTACGCCGCCTTCGGCTACTCGCACGGCGCGAGCCGGGTGCCGGCCGCCCTCTGCGCGCTCGCCGTGGTCGCGCTCGTCTACCTCATGGGCTGCCGGCTCCGCGACCGGATGACCGGCCTGACGGCAGCCGGCGTGCTGGCGACGAGCTACATCTTCTGGTCCTTCGCGCGGCTGGCGATGAACGACATGCTGTTCACGCTGTGCATCACGGCGGCGCTCGCCTGCTGGATGGCCGTCCTGACCGGCGGGAGCCGGCGTCTGGCGGTGCTGGCTCACGCGGGCACGGCGGCCGCGGCGCTGGCGTTTCTCACCAAGGGACCACTCGGCATCGCGCTCTGCACGCTGCCGGTCGTGGTTGTCGCCCTGGCCGCCCGCGATCTCCGGCTGATCGGGCGTCTCCGGCCGCTCGTGGGCATGCTGGTCTTTCTCGGCGTGGCCACCCCGTACTTCCTGCTGGTGTGGGCGCGGTACGGGCTGGAGCCGCTCCGCAACTGGTTCGTCAACGAGAACCTGCAGCGGTTCTCCGGCGCGAGCTACGAGACGACGCAGACGCCGGTACTCTTCGAGATCGGGGCGCTGCTGGGCGCCTTCGCCCCCTGGTCGCTGCTGCTGGTGGTGACGGCGTGCTCGTACCGTCGCCTGACCGCCGCCTCACCCGAGCTGCGGCGCCACCTCGTGCTCCTGCTCGGATGGGTCGCCGCGCCGGTCGTCTTCTTCTCCGTGTCGAGCTTCAAGCTCGACTACTACTTCCTGACCAGCCTGCCGGCCGCGGCGCTGCTGGTGGCGCTCACGCCGTTCGACGTCCCGACGCACGCGACCTGGACGGATCGCGTCGCCTCGCTGGCGATCTGGACGCTCGTGCTCCTGCCACCGGTGGCCATGGTGGCGACCGCCCCGATCGTGGTGGCCAACACTCCGGCGTCGGCGCTACGGTGGCTGCCGCATGCCGTGGCGCTGCTGACCTTCCTGCCCGTGCCGGTCCTGATGTGGCGTGGGTCCCGGTCGCTGGTGCCGCTGGCGCTGTGCCTGCACTTCTGGGCCGCGGCGATGACGTCCTATCTCGTGCACGTGCCGGCGTACGGGCGCCTGCTACCCTCCCACACGCTCGCCGCGCAGGTGCCGGCCGGCAGCCGCGTGTACGCCTCGGACGCGGCCAACGTCTGGGCGCTCGATCTCTCGCTGTACCTTCCCGCGATCGAGCCCGTGGGCGTTCCGTACGGCGACACCGACAACAGCCGGCTGGCCGAGCTCCTGCGGGCCGATCCCGCGGCCGTGGCCGTCGTCTACGAGCGCGACCGCCGGATGCTCGACGCCCAGGGCGTCCGCCTGCGCGAGCTGGCGCGCGCCGAGGCCAATACGCGACCCCAGCTCACACCCGACTCGCTCCTGCGTCCCTCCATCGACCCGCTGTACCTCGTGGCGGCGCAGCCGCCCTAGCGCGGCTGCTCCAGGTAGCGCAGCAGCTCGCTGTCGGTGCCCAGGATGAACAGCGTGTCCTGGTCCATCACCTTCTCGTAGGTCTCCAGGGACCTCGTGAACGCGTAAAAATCGGCGTCGCGGTTGTAGGCCCCGGCGTAGATGTCGGTGGCCTCGGCGTCGGCTTCGCCGCGCAGCTCTTCGGCCATCCGGAACGCCTCGGACTGGATCTGCTGGAGATCCCGCTCCCGCTCGCCCCGGATCCGCGCGGCTTCGCCCTGGCCCTCCGACAGGTACAGCTCGGCGATCCGGCGGCGCTCGGCGATCATGCGCTCGAACACGTCCTGCTGCACCTCGTCCACGTAGTTGATCCGCTTGATGCGCAGGTCCAGCAGCTCGATGCCGAGGTCGGCCGTGCGCATCGACCCGCGTGCCAGGATCTCACGCGAGATCCGCTCGCGCCCCTGTTCGATCATCTCCAGGATCGCCGCCTCCTCCTCCGACTCGATCTGTACGTCGTCGGGATCGCGGTTCGTGCTGCGCACCAGCTCGATCAGGTCGTAGCTCGCCACGGCGTTGCGCATCTCGCCGTCGAGGATGTCGTCGAGGCGCGATTGGGCGCCGTTCTCGTCGCGCAGTCGCTGGAAGAACAGCAGCGGATCCACGATCCGCCACCGGGCGTACGTGTCCACCCAGATGAACCGCTTGTCCCGCGTGGGCACCTGGTTCGGACTGCCGTCCCACTCGAGGAAGCGCTTCTCGAAGTAGTTCTTCTTCTGGATGAAGGGCACCTTGAAGTGCAGCCCTGGCACGGTCACGGGATCGCCGACCGGGTTGCCGAACTGCGTGACGATCACCTGCTCGGTCTCGTACACCGTGTACGCGGAGTTGGCCAGCAGAACCAGGCCGGCCACGAGCAGTACGGCGGTCGCGATGGTCCTGATCGTCACTGTCCACCTCCAGTCGTCGCGGCCGGCTGGGTGCCTGCCGGCCTGCCCAGCCCGCGGAGCCCGTCGAGCGGCAGCAACGGGACGATGCCGTTGGCGTTCTCATCGACGAAGAGTCGTCCGCCGGTCGCCGGAATCACGCGCTCCATGGACTCGAGGTACAGGCGGCGGCGCGTGACCTCGGGCGCACGACGATAGGCCGTCTGCACCGCTTCGAACCGCGTGCTCTCGCCGCGCGCGCGATTCACGCGATTGAGCGCGTAGCCCTCGGCCTCGAGGATCGTCTGCTGCGCCTCGCCCCGGGCCCGTGGGATCACCTGGTTGTACTCGGCGCGGGCCGTGTTGATCATCCGGTCGCGCTGCTGCTGCGCCTGATTGACCTGGTCCCACGACGGCTTCACCGGGTCGGGGGGGTTGACGTCCTGCAGGACGACCTGTTCGATGGTGATGCCCATCTCGTACTGCTGCGACAGCTCGCGCAGCCGCTCCTCCACGCGCACCTCGATGGCCTGGCGCCCGACCGTGAGCACCTCTGTGATCGTGCGGTCACCCACGACTTCGCGCATCACCGCCTCGTTCATCGCGCGGAACGTATCGGTCAGGCTGCGCACCTTGAACAGGTACTGGTACGGGTCAGAGACACGGTACTGGACGATCCACTCCACGACCGCCACGTTGAGGTCGCCCGTGAGCATCACCGCTTCCGGCGAGAAGTCCGCCTCGCTGAAGCGCGTGCGCACGCCCGGCTCCTCGGTGCGAAAGCCGAACTCCTGCTTCAACTGCCGTTGGACCTGGACCTTCTCCACCTCCTCGAAGAAAGGAATCTTCATCTGGAGGCCTGGCTCCGCCGTCCGCACGAAGCGCCCGAGGCGCAGCACGACGCCGACCTCCTCCGGCTGCACCTGATAGAAGGTGTTGAACAGCAGAAGCAGAGCTGCGAGCGCGCCCGCGCCCAGAGGCAGCAGCCGCCGTGAACCGGCGGCACGCCGGCGCCATCGATCGATATCGGCCGCGTATCGCTGGTACATGTCGTCACGATCGTCTCTGTCCATGGAAGGCCTCTCTCTGACGGATCGAGGGTGTGCGCCGGGGTGGCGCGCGCCGACCTCCCTCAGCGTACGCCGGCGCGCAGCAGGATCAAGCGCAATCGGGCCGGCGTGCGCTCGTCCGTCGACCCCGAAGCTGTCTCTCGGATGAGACGGATCGCGCGGCGGCGGCGTTCGAGCCGCACCGATCGCTGCGGAACGCACGCGATGGGGCTTCCACCGGGGCCTGCCCGGATGTCATAGTGGCGCCACAGTGGTTACGCACGCCGACGAGTCGCAGGGAGCAGGCCCGCACGTGGCGGTCGACGTCTCGCGCGCCGACAGCGCCACGGCCGACGCCGCGTGGCGGCTGCTGCAGTCGGCAGCCGGCCTGTCCGAGGCGCTCGAACGCGACGGTGTGGCCGTGCGCTGCGGGACCAACGGACGCGGTGAGCTCCACCGGATTCCCGACGGCAGCCCGGCGGGCGTCCTGGCGTGGATGCCGGGAACCGGCTGGCGGTCGTGTCTGCCACTCGAGGACGCGCGATCGGAGCTGCTCCAGCTCTATCTGCCGATCTGTGCGGCCACGTCAGCGCACCCGATCGCCGTCGGTCACCTGGGCCAGAGCCTCGACGGCTTCATCGCGACGCACGCCGGCGACTCGCAGTTCGTCACCGGCGAGGACAACATCGTCCACCTGCACCGGATGCGGGCGCTGTGCGACGCCGTGGTGGTCGGGGCTGGTACGGTGGCGGCCGACGACCCGCAGTTGACGGTCCGTCACGTCGCCGGGGCCAACCCCTTGCGCGTGATCTTCGACCCGGGGCGGCGCCTCTCGCCGACGTTCCGCGTCTTCACGGACGACTCGGTGCCGACGCTGTACCTCTGCGCCCGCGCGCTGATCGCGGCCGGCGAGCAGCGGGTCGGCACGGCGACGATCGTCGGGCTCGAGAGCGACGTGCCGGCCGAAGGCGTCGTGGAGACGCTGGCGCTGCTGCGCGCGCGCGGTTGTGCGCGCGTGTTCGTCGAGGGCGGCGGGGTGACCGTGTCGGCCTTTCTCGAGGCCAACGCGCTCGACCGGCTGCAGATCGCGATCGCGCCCGTGCTCATCGGCGACGGCCGTCCGGCCATTCGGCTGCAGCCGCACGCCCGCCTGCGCGACTGCCTCCGGCCGCGCTACCGCGTCTTCCGCATGGGGGGCGACGTCCTGTTCGACTGCGACCTGCGCGGCAGCACCGCGGGGCACGACGACGGCTCGGGCGCGGCGCAGGTGACGAGGGTGATCTAGTCGGGCTACAGACTATGCACGAGGGCTACGGGCTCCAGGCTTCAGGTCCGTTGCCCGGAGCCTGCAGCCCGTCGGACGGAAGCCCCGCCCTCCGCCGAAAGACCGCCAGCTCGTAGCCGATCCAGCCCCTCCTCAAACACTCCTGGAGCGCGCTGCCACCAGCGAGATGCCCCCAGCGCGACTCGGCGCCGGGCAGGCGCGCGAGCAGCGGCGCGAGGGCGGCAATCAGGCGATCGCGCGGGCGACCGAGCTCGAGCCACGGCGTGAGGTCGGTCCTCGAGACGTGCTCGAATCCTGCGGCCGCCGCGCATGCCCGCAGCTCGCCGGCATCGACGAGCGTGTTGACGTGCCATCCCTGCCGAAAGCGCTCGATGGCGCGTCCGGCCCGCGCATCCGCCGTCGGACGGATGACGTCGTCGCAGATCACCACGAGCCCGCCCGGTCGCACCAGACGCGCGCAGCCGGCGAAGAACGTCTCGGCCGACCGGCCGTGAACGAACGCTTCGATCGCGCAGGCGAGATCGGCGGCGGCCAGGTTCGGCGGCGGGTCCGAGAAGTCGCCCTCGACGATCGTCACCCGATCGGAGAGCGCGAGGTCCGCCACGCGACCCCGTCCAAGGGCCACCTGCTCCGGACTGAGCGTGATGCCCGTACCTCGGATCGGCTCCCGGGCGGCCAGGTGACACAGGCTCGTGCCCACACCGCACCCCAGATCGACGACGTGGGCCACGGCCTCGGTCGCGGTCTCCTGGCGCAGGAGATCGACGATCCGATCCTCCACCCAGTGGAACGCCTGCGCGCGATGTCGCACGCCCGGCCCCCAGACGGCCCGATGCAGCGCGCCGCCGCCCTGCCCGAAGCGCAGAAACGCGCGCGTGTGCCGATCGTAGTACGCGCGGATGTCCGATGGCGGGAATCGTGGGCCGGTCACACGCCTGTGGAAGGCAGCCAGGCTGCCAGGTCGTGGTGCCCGACGACGAGTCGCGACCGGCCCGCCTCGACATGGTCGAGCCGGCGTTGCCGCCAGCGTTCGATCGTCTCGACGCGTTCAGGGGCCATTTCGATCGCCGCGTGGGCCCAGCCGTCGATGAGCGGGCGCTGCAACGTTCGCGCGCCGGCATCGAGCCGCCAGTCGGTCGGCTCGGCCGCCACCGTATAGCCCACGTCGGTAAACGCGCGTACCGCCGCCTCGTGTGCGCCGGGTCCAGCCGCCAGGCCGCCGAGCCCCTTGTCCGTGCGCTGGTGCCGATTGAACAGGTCCCGCACCATCTCGTCGTCGGCGTCGGCTGGCTCGCAGGAGACCCGGCCGTCGTAGGTGAGCGCCATCAGCACCGTCGCGCCGGCGGCGCGGCATCGCGACGCCAGATCGCGGATCCAGACGTCGGCGGTCAGATCCAGGAGCGCCGACGCGGTGACCAGGTCGCGCCCGTCGAACAGCATGTCGTCGAGCGATCCAAGGTCGCGCCGGCACATCTCGATCGTCCACTCGGACACCGGCCCGTGCAGGTGGCATCCCGCCGCGTCGCCCCGGAACGCCACGCCGTTGGCCGAGGCCCACGCGGCCAGATGGACCCGCGCCGCGGCCAGCAGCGCGGCGTCGCGGTCCACGACGCGCCAGTGCTGCCGGACGGCCAGCCGCGGGGCGAGATAACGGACGTTGGATCCGGCGCCGCTGGCCAGATCCAGCACGCGCAGGCCACCGGCCGACGGCGCGCCGGTCAGCACGCGCGCCACGAGCGCCTCCGAGCGGGCGGCCCAGTCGGCGGCCTCGCGCACCTGCAGCCACTCGCCAAGCGCGCTACGCATGCGCCTCGAGCGAGGCGAGCGCCGCGGCCAGGCTCTCGGCCGCCTGCGTCCAGCCCGGCAGCCGTTCACGCTCGCGCCCGGCGCCGGCCGCGAGCCGCGACCGCAGATCGCCGTCCCCGATCGCGCGGCCGAGCGCCTCGGCCAGCGCCTCGGCATCGCCCGGGGGCACGACGATGCCGGCCACCTCACCCACCAGATCCGGAATGGCACCGGTGGCCGTGCCCACGACCGGCAGCCCGTGCGCGAGCGCCTCGGCCACCGCCATGCAGTAGGTCTCGCGCAGCGTGGCGATCACGAAGAGATCGGTGGTGGCGTACCGGTCGGCCAGCGCGGCCTCGTCGAGCTCCCCGACCAGCGTGACGCGCTCCGCGAGATTGAGCGTCTGCACGCGCGTGCGCACGCGCGCCGCCGTCGCCGGTGCCCGCGTGAGGCTGCCCGCGCACGTCAGATGCCACTGCTGGTGCGGCACCGACGCCAGGGCCGACAGCAGCACGTCGTGTCCCTTGCCAGGCGTGAGGGAGGCCACCGACAGAAGCTGGACGGGGCGACCGTCGGATCCCCGCGCCACCGGCGCCGGATCGGTCCCTGGCTCCACCACTACGACCCTCGGTGGTGCCAGCTTGTGGCGTGTGAGGAGCGCCTGCGTGGCGTTGCCGGTCACGACGGCCAGCGAGACGCCCGCCAGCGCCCGGCGCTCCGCCGTCTCGAGCGCGGCCTGTTGCTCGCGGTCGAGCCCGACCTCGGCGGCAAGCGGCAGGTGGACGATGGCGACGATCGCCAGCCGGGCCGCCTCGCGCTCGACGATCGCCGGCATCGCGCCAAGCGCCATGCCGTCGACGAGCGCAATCGCTCCGCCGGGAATCCCGGCAAAGACCGTGGCCGCCTCCTCGAGCGCCTGCGGTGTCGGCCTCGGGAAGCTGCCGTCGAGCTCCCGCACCTCGACCGGCCATCCGCGGGCGCGGAGTCCCTCCGCGATGCGTCGGTCGTAGATGTACCCCCCGGTGCGCGTCTCGAGGCGGCCGGGCACGACGAGCACGACGGGCCTGGGTTTCGTCACGACGGCGTCACGCGCCCCTCGAACGAAGCCGACGCGACGTGCGATTCGCGCAGCGTCACGCGCATCCGCTCCACGTCGCCGCCACCGGGCCCGACGTCGCCGCGGCGCAGCGCGGCGACGAGGCGCTCGAAGATCACCTGCGCCAGGTACTCGGTCGTCGTGTTGCGCCCGGCAAACTCGGGCAGTTCGTCCAGGTTGCGGTAGCTCAGTCCTGCCAGCACGTCCCGCAGTGCCGTCCCCGCGCGACCGATGTCGACGACGATGCCGTCGGGGCCAAGCTCGGGCCGGCTCATCTCGACGTCGACGACGTAGGTGGCGCCGTGCAGCCGCTGCGCCGCGCCGAACACCTCACCCTGGAGGCTGTGCGCGATCATCATGTGATCGCGGACCGTCACGCTGAACATCTCATCGCTTCCCTTCCTCACGCGCCCGAGTCGGGTGCGGGATACCTGATGCAGTGACACAACGTGTCGCCGGGTGCCGCGGCCAGACGCCACATCACCCCTGGCAGCTCCTCGAAGGAGCTCTCCCCCGTGATGAGCACATCGAGCGCCTCGTCGCGCAGCTCGCCGAGCGCCACCTGCATCCGCCGGCGGGTGTCCCAGCGGGCGCGCCGTGACGGCGCGACTCGCCCGACCTGCGAGGAGACGATCGTGAGCCGCCGCGCGTGAAACGCGCCCCCGAGCGGCAACGGCACGACCTGATCCCCGAACCAGCTCGCCTCGACAATCCGCGCCTCGTCGCCCGCGACCTCGAGCGCCTGCTGCAGCCCCTCCGGCGTGCCGCTGGCGTGCACGACGACGTCGGCCTCGCGCCGCGCCGAGGCCGGCAGCGCGAGGCCCACGCCGAGCGTCCGGGCGACGACGTCCCGTGCGGGATTGACGTCCACGAGCTCCACCTCGCAGCCCGGAATGCGTCCGGCCAGCCACGCCGTCAGGCAGCCCACGGTGCCCGCGCCGATCACGGCGACCCGATCGCCGGGCTGCACCTCTGCGTCCCAGACGACGTTGAGCGCCGTCTCCAGATTCGCGGCCAGCACGGCCCGACGCGGCGGCACGCCGTCGGGCAGCGCGTGCACGGCGGACGCCGGCACGACGTACCGCGTCTGATGGGGGAACAGCACGAAGACGTCACGGCCCGACAGCGAGGGCGGCCCTTCCACGACGCGACCCACGCTCGCATAGCCGTACTTGACCGGCGCCGGGAGCTCACCGTCCTGAAACGGCGCCCGCATCCGCATCCACTCGCTGCGCGGCACGCGGCCGGCGAAGACGAGGGCCTCGGTGCCGCGGCTGATGCCGCTCCAGCGCGTCTCGATCAGGACGTCGTCGGACGCACGTCCCGGCAACGTCTCGCGGCGGATCTCCCCGCGCCCCGGCTCGGCGATCCAGAACGCGCTGGCCTCCACGGACATGCACCGAACATTCTAGCGAGGCCCGGCCTCGGACCATCGAGCATGTGAGGGTCCGAGGAGTGTCGCCACTCGCGGGTTGGTCGACGGGCGTCCGGCGCCGGTACAATGAGCCGCCCGGCCGCGCTCATGTCTCCACTGCAACCCCTCGTGGCGCTGACGGTGTTCGCCGTCGGGGTCGTGCTGGTCGTGCGAGCGGCATCCGCGCGGCATCCCTGTCCACGCTTCGGGCCCGCCAACCAGGTCACGACGCTCCGGCTCGCGCTCTCCGCGGCCGTCGCGGGGCTGTGCGTGGGCCCCTTCACGACGACCACGGCCTGGCTTGCCATCGCGCTCATCACGATCGGCGGGGTACTCGACGTGCTCGACGGACGCCTGGCGCGTCGCAGCGGCATGTCCAGCCCCTTCGGGGCTCGCTTCGACATGGAGACCGATGCCTTCCTCATTCTGGTGCTGTCGGCGCTCGTGTGGCTGCACGGCAAGGCGGGGGAGTGGGTGCTGCTCTGCGGAGCGATGCGCTACGGATTCGCGGCTGCCGGCTGGCTGTGGCCCTGGTTGAAACGGCCCCTTCGCTCGACAGCGCGCGGCAAGACCGTGGCGGCGCTCCAGCTCGTGGGGCTGGGCGTGGCGCTCGGGCCGATCGTCCCGGTCCCCCTCAGCACGGCGGTCGCGGCGGTGACCCTGGCGGCACTCACCTGGTCGTTCGCGATCGATGTGGTGTGGCTCGCCCGTCGGGAGGGCTGACCGCGGGACCGTCGAAGATCTCGAGCAGCATCGGCGTCAGGCCGTGCATCGGCCCGACGGCCGGACGCGTCGGATCGAGCCCGTCGCGAAAGCCCCTGGCGCGGAGCGCGTCGAAGATCGGGCCGCGGCGCCCGAAGACGTGCACCGGCACGCTCCATGGCACGTCGGGACCGCTGACGGCGGCGGGCGGCTGATGATCCCCGAGGGCGACGAGCAGGAAATCGTCGTCGGGGTGCGCGCGCAGGTAGCTGGCCAGCGTGCGGTACTCGTAGGCCATCGCCCGCGTATAGCTCGGGCGCAGGTCGGTCAGGTCCGGCCTGGCGGCCATCGCCTGCCGCACCTCGTCCTCGTCGAAGGCCTCCGGCGTCAGCAGGCGCGACCAGTCCGGCTGGTACGGCGGCACCGGCCCGAACGGCGCGTGGCCGGTGCTCGTCGGGAACACCGCGAAGACGGGAGCACGGGCAGCGTCGGTCCGTTCGAGCGCGTCGAGCCTGGCGAGCGCGAACTGATCGGGAATGCTCCACCACCCGAACTCCGGACCCTCGTACTCGAGCGCGGTGCGCCCATAGATCTCGTCGAAGCCGTAGAACGCGCCTTCCGGCCACGGCTGGCGCATGCCCGGCATCAGGGCCACGGTGCGATAGCCGCCCCTGGCGAAGCTCGTCACGAGCGTCTCGCGACTCGACGCCATCAGCGCCGTGTAGGCGTACTGGTCACGCACCTCGACACCCGAGAGCAGACTCAGGTGCGCGAGCCACGACGAGGCCCCCACCGTGGGCGACACGACGTAGGCCGACACGACCTCGCGGCCCGTGTCGCGCACGGCCGCAGCCAGCTCGCCACGTGGCGCGTCGAGCGGCGAGGCGATCTCCGGCGTGTCGTACGCGACGGCGCCGTACGATTCCACGAAGACGATCAGCACGTCGGCGCCGCCGAGGGCCTCGAAGCTGGACCGCAGCTCCGGGCTGGGACCGAGCGCCGGCGCCACGGGCGCGGGACCGAGCATCGCCAGCACGAAGCGAGCCTGGCGCGCGTAGGCGGGGGTCACCGGGTCGGCGAAAGGCACGACGGGAGGGACGAGCTGCGCGGCCTGGACGGTGAAGGTCGCGATTGTCACCGCCGCGGTCGCCAGCAGTGCGGCGCGCGTGGATCGCCGGTCCGCCGCGGCGGCCACCGCCGCGAACGCGAGGCGTGCGAGCAGGAAGACCGCCCACACGCCCAGCACCAGTCCCACGAGGGTGCCCACGACGAGCCACCACGGAGCCGCCCGCGCGAGCATGGCCGTGACGTCGCCGAGGTGCTGCGAGTCCCAGTACAGGTTGAAGTCGCGGCCGTAGAGCCCCGGGGCCGTCACGTCGAGATAGTGCCCGGCGACGAACACGACCCAGAGCACCGGGAGGGCGCGCAGGATCAACGGCCGGACACGCCCCCGGGACGCCACGACCAGCAGCACGCACGCGGCAAGCTCGAGCGACAGCGCCCCGACCCAGCGAACCTTGGGGGTGGGCCACACGTTCTCGAAGGTGACCGACACGTTCAGCAGCACGAGCGCGGCAATCAGGACGGGCCAGAGGCCCCACCGTCTCCACAGGCGACCCACGCTGCGATTGTGCCTCACACGTTCGGTCCCCTGCCGGTAACCTGCTGGCGCTGCTCGGGAAACGTGTTCACGGGTCGGGGCGTATCCAGGGGAAATCGCCGGCGTTCGGCGGCGCGCGGACGTCGTTGCCAGGGGTTCACAGCTTCCGGTATCCTGTTAAGTCTGCAGGAGTTTCCGCCGTTCCGGTCGTAACTCGACGCCGCGCGAGCGCGGCGCGGAGCACGGGCGCATGACACAGAGATCGTTCCTCGTGGGTTGCACGGCAGCGCTGTCGCTGCTGATGGCGGCTCACGCGCAGACGACCGACACGGGCACGACGCCGGGCTCCGCGGTTGTCCTGCCGATCGTCGGCCCCGCATCGAGCCACCAGGCGGCGCCGACGACGCCGCTCCGACAGGCGACCGTGACCGCGGCGGCGGCCCCGGTGACGGCCGAGGAGCAGCAGGCCTTCCTCAATCAGTGGTGTCTGGGCTGCCACAGCGAGCGGGCCAGGGTCGCCGGGCTCGACTCGGCACGCCGGCTGACGATCGACGCGCTCGACCCCGCCAACGTGGACGCCGACCGGGCGACGTGGGAGCTGATCGTCCGCAAGGTGCGCGCCGGACAGATGCCGCCGCTCGGCATGCCGCGACCCGATCCTGCCGAGTTCGAGACGATGGTCGCGGCGATCGAGCAGACGCTCGACCGAACCGCGGTCCCCTACACGCCTCCTCCGGGGCTGCATCGCCTGAACCGGACCGAGTACGCGAACGTCGTGCGCGATCTGCTGGACCTCGAGATCGATCCCTCCCGCTACCTGCCGTCGGACGACTCCACGTCCGGCTTCGACAACATCGCCGGCGCGCTGGGCATCTCGTCGACGCTCGTGGAGGCCTACGTATCGGCGGCGCAGAAGATCAGCCGCCTGGCCATGGGCTACCCCGAGGAGCCGGGGCTCGTCGTCTATCGCACCCGCGAGGACACCTCGCAGGACTATCACGTCGAGGGGCTGCCCTTCGGCACGCGGGGCGGGATGCTCCTCCGCCACGTGTTCCCGTCCGACGGCGAGTACACGGTGACGGTGACGCCGATCTTCGGCGACAACATGTCGCCGACCGGCTTCGGCTCGGTGCCCTGCGAGCAGCTCGAGATCTCGCTCGACGGCGAGCGACTGGATCTGATGGACTGGCGCGGCGGCGGGCGGTTCGGGCGGGGCGCGACCGACTGCGGCGACCGTGGCTCGCAGCCGGCGCAGCGGGGCGGACAGGCGGGACCCGAGGCCTTCTTCGGCGGCCGGGGCGGATCGCCCATGCAGGTCCGCTTCACGACCACGGCCGGCCTGCACGTGGTGGCCGCCACCTATCCGGCGACCCACTACGCGCCGTTGCTCGACCTCGACCGGCACTTCATGCGGTCCACGGTGCAGACCGGACCCACTCCCGGCTACACGTTCTTTCCCCACGTGGGAACGATTCGCATCGAGGGGCCCTTCGATGCCACGCCGGCGACCGATACGCCGAGCCGCCGCCGGATCTTCGTCTGCACCCCAACGGGTTCGGTCGATGAGGCGGCCTGCGCCAGGCAGATCGTCTCGGCCCTGGCCACTCGCGCGTTCCGGCGACCGGCCACCGACGCCGACGTCGACCTGCTGATGGGCTTCTACGACTTCGGCCGCCAGGAGAAGGACTTCGACTACGGCATCGAGATGGTGCTGGCGCGCGTCCTGGCCTCGCCGCAGTTCATCTACCGCATCGAGGAGGAGCCGGGCGCTGCGCGACAGGCGTACCGCATCTCCGACATCGATCTGGCCTCGCGGCTGTCGTTCTTCCTCTGGAGCTCCTCGCCGGACGACGAGCTGCTGCGCGTGGCCACCGAGGGCCGGCTGGGCGAGCCGGCCGTGCTCGAGCAGCAGGTGCGGCGCATGCTGGCGCACCCGAAGGCCGAGGCGCTGGCGGTGAACTTCGCGGGCCAGTGGCTCAACCTTCGCGCGCTCGACGCCACGTCCCCGCTGCCTCTCGTCTATCCCGACTTCGACGACCCGCTCCGCCAGGCGATGCGCCGCGAGGTGGAGCTGCTGTTCGACACGATCGTCCGGGAGGACCGGAGCATCCTGGACCTGCTGACGGCCGACTACACCTTCGTCAACGAGCGGCTCGCCAGGCACTACGGCATCCGGAACGTCTACGGCAGCCACTTCCGGCGCGTCACGCTCGGCCCGGAGCTCGACACGCGTCGCGGCCTGCTCGGCAAGGGCGCCTTTCTGGCGACGACCTCGAAGCCCGAGCGCACCTCGCCGGTCACGCGCGGCAAGTGGATCATGGCCAACGTGCTCGGCATGAGCCCGCCCGATCCGCCGGCCGACGTGCCGCCGCTGCCACCGCGCGACGCCGATCCGAACGCGAAGGAACCGACGATGCGCCAGAAGATGCTGGACCACCGGGTGCGCCCGGACTGCGTCCAGTGCCATCGCCTGATGGACCCGCTGGGCTTCGCGCTCGAGCCCTTCGACGCGATCGGCCTGGAGCGGACGCTCGACGAGGGCACCGTCATCGACGCCGCGGCGCAGGTATTCGACAACTCGCAGGTGGACGGCCCCGCGGGCCTGCGCACCTGGCTCACCGACGGCTATGGCGACCAGTTCGTCACCGTGGCCACCGAGAAGCTGCTGACGTACGCGCTCGGCCGCGGCGTGGACTACCGCGACATGCCCCTGGTGAGGGCGATCGCGCGTCAGGCACGAGCCGACAACGGCCGCTTCGCGACGCTCGTCCTGGGCGTCGTGCGCAGCGACCCGTTCCAGATGAACGCGCGCGAGACCACGCAGGGCACATCGGCGAGCACGGCCGCGGCCGCGGTCACCAGGGGTCCCGAGGGAGACTGACCATGTCGTTCATCACTAAGAAGCACGTCGCTCGCCGCACGTTCCTCAAGGGGACGGGCGTGACGCTCGCGCTGCCGCTCCTCGACTCGATGCTGCCGGCCGGAACCGCGCTCGCCCAGACGGCCGCCGGGCAGTCGCCCAGCCGCTTCGTCGGCATCTTCTATCCGCACGGCATGGCCCCTGGCTACTGGGAGCCGGCCGTCGAGGGTGCGCTGCCCGAGGCGCTCCCGCACATCCTGGAGCCACTGGCCCCGGTGCGTGAGTACTCGACCGTGATGACCGGCCTCTGGTCCAAGTCGGCCGAGCCGCCCGAGGGAACGACCGGGTCGGATCACTGGGTGGCGGCCGCGTACCTGACGGGCATCAAGCCCCGGAAGACGGCGGGCTCCGATGCCACGGTCGGCAGCGCCACGATCGACCAGACGATCGCCCAGCAGATCGGCCGCGACTCGCTGCTGCCCTCGCTGCAACTGGCCGTCGAGGATCCGAACTCGAGCTCGAGCAACTGCGGCGAGGGCTACAGCTGCGCGTACACGAACACGATCTCGTGGGTGGCGCTGCCGAACCCGGACCGCCTCCCCATGGCGCCGACGAGCCCCCTGCCGATGGAGCTCAACCCGCAGGTGGTCTTCGAGCGCCTGTTCGGCAGCGGCTCGACGCCCGAGGCACGCGAGCAGCGCATGCGGCAGAGCCGCAGCATCCTGGACTCGCTCGTCGACGAGCTCGCCGCGCTCCGCCAGGATCTGGGCCCGTCGGACGTCCGCGTGGTGAACCAGTACACCGACGAGATCCGGGAGATCGAGCGCCGCATCCAGGTGGCGGCACAGAAGTCGACCGACGTGCCGGAGATGGACCTGCCGCCTGGCATCCCGGAGAGCTTCGACGAGCACGTGCAGCTGCACTCGAAGATGGTGGCGCTGGCCTTCAAGGCGGACATCACGCGCGTGGCCACGCTGCTCGGCGCGCGGGACCTCACCAGCCGGGTGTACCAGTTCCCGAAGAACGAGCTGTTCCCGGATGGTGGATCGAGCGTGAGCTTCCACGGCGGGTCCCATCACCAGGACAATCCGCCCAACGTGCAGCGGTACGCGTTGCTCAACCGCTACCACCTGTCCACGATGGTCTACCTGGCCGAGGAGCTGAAGTCGATCCCCGACGGCGATGGCAACCTGCTGGATCGCTCGCTCATCATGTACGGCACGAACATGGGCAACTCGAACCAGCACCAGCACTACGACGTGCCGCACATCCTCGTGGGCGGCGCCAACGGCATGCACACGGGGAACCGCCACCTGGCCTACGAGCGGAAGACCGTGACGACCGGCAACCTGCTGCTGAGCGTGATGGACATGTTCGGCGTCCACGAGGAACAGCAGGGCGACAGCACCGGCCGTCTGGAAAAGCTCGCCTGAGCGTCGCTGACGCCGGGGGTTCGGCTCCGGACCTTTCGGCGTCAGTCAACGCCGAAGTAGGTCGACAGATACGCGTGCACGCGGAGGAACTCGTCCTCCGAGAGCGGCGCGCCCTCGTTGAGCATCGCGAGGAGCGTCTCCTCCCATTCCTCCGGCGACCGCGGGGCGAACAGGACCCGCTCGAGCTGGTGGCACATCGTGCAGGTGTTGAGCAGCACGTCCTTGCCGGGTCCGTCGGGCAGCGGCCCATGTGCAAAGGCCAGGTAGTCCACCGCGACGGGTATCTGCTCCTCGGTCACCCTGGCACCACGCGCGATCTCGGTGCGCAACCGTGCCTCCCAGGCCTTGGCGTCGAGCGCCTGCGTGTGGATGGCCCGGATCGAATGACACTCCTGGCAGGCGGCGTTCACGATCGCCTCTCCAGGATCGCCCTGTGCCCGTCCCATGGCGGCCACGCCCACGAGCGCGGCCAGCCAGATCGCCACGCACACGATGAATCCCCTCTGCAGGAACATACTGCTAATGTTATCAAGTGCGAGGTGGATGCCAGCGCAGCCGCCTGACGGCTGCCGCGTGCCTGATGGCGGCGGCCGCGTGGCTGGCGACGGTGTCGAGCGCGGCCCAGACGTTCCAGGCGCTCGACCCCGCGCACCCGGCCGTCGGCTACGCTGGAGCGGCGGCGGACCCGGTGGCCACGCTTGCCGACGACCTGCGATCCGGAGCCCGCTCGCTCACGTTCGAGGGACGCACCGGCTATCTCCGCGCCCTTCTGGAAGCGCTCGACGTGCCTGTGGAATCGCAGGTCGTGGTCTTCTCGAAGACCAGCCTGCAGGCACCGCTCATCACCTCGCGGAACCCGCGCGCCATCTACTTCAACGACGACGTGGCCGTGGCGTGGATGAACGGAGGCTTCATCGAGATCGCCGCCCAGGACCCGCACCGCGGCACCGTCTTCTACGTCATGCCGCAGGCGCGGGGCGCCGCCGCCGTGCCGCGGCCGGACGGGCAGTGCCTGAGATGCCACCAGGCCCTGGCGACGCTCGGCGTGCCCGGGATGCTGGCCCGCAGCGTCCCGAGCGCGCTGGACGGGGGCATCCTGCCCTGGCTCGGCAACTACACGACCGACCACCGCAGTCCGCTCGCGGAGCGCTGGGGCGGCTGGTACGTCACCGGCGCGATTGCGCACCAGGCTCACCTGGGCAACGCGCCGGTGGCCAGCGCGCGCGCGCGGGAGCTGCCGGCCGTCAGGACGAACGCCCTGGCCACGCTGGCCGATCGCTTCGACACCTCCGCCTATCTCTCGCCGCTCAGCGACGTCGTGGCGCTGCTCGTCTTCAACCACCAGGTGGGGATGCAGAACGTGCTCACACGGCTCGGGTGGGAGGCGCGAATCCTCGCGCACGACCGCCGCGACCATGACGCGTCCGTTCGGGCGCTGCGCGACACGGCGCGCGTCGTGGTGGACTATCTGCTGATGGTGGACGAGGCGCCGGTGACCGGCGTCGAAGGCACCTCGGGATTCGCCGGCGTCTTCAGCGCCAGCGGGCCGCGGGATCGCCACGGGCGGTCGCTGCGCGACTTCGATCTCGACGGCCGCCTCTTCCGGTACCCCTGCAGCTTTCTGATCTACTCGGCGAGCTTCGCTCGGCTGCCGGCAGCGGCCAGGGAGGCGGTCTTCGATCGCCTGGGACAGGTGCTCGGCGGTGCAGAGCCGGATCCGCGGTACGAGCGGCTGACCGCCGACGACCGCCGTGCCATCGTGGAGATCCTGCGCGACACGCTGCCGGATCTGCCGGCGTCGTTCGGGCTCCCTACCCCTCCCCCGTCCCGACCCTGAGGGGTGGCAATCCCAGCAACGGCTGCAATCGGGGGTACAGCGCCCCGAGGGCGCCGGTGCCGACGAGCGCGCCTGCCAGCGCGGCCAGGGCGTAGAGCTTGCCCTCGCCGATGTTCACCAGGATCGGCCCGGGACACATGCCGGCGATCGACCAGCCCACGCCGAAGAGGGCGCCCCCCAGCACGTTGCCGCGATGGAGGGCCTTCATCTCGATGGCGATCGGACGGCCGAAGAGGGTGCGGCCGCGTCGCCGGATCAGCCACACGCCGGGGGCGGCCAGGGCCACGGCCACGCCGATGATGCCGTAGAGCTGCCGCTCGCTGAACAGGAACATGCCCTGGATGTAGTCGTAGTCGGCAGCACCCGATCGGCTGAGGATGAAGCCGAAGGCGGTGCCGAGCACGACGTAGACGGCGGTCATGGCGCGCCCACCAGCGGGAAGACGAGGCGGTAGACGATCTGCGTGGTCACGATCCCGCCAGCCATGAAGCTCACGGTGGTGATGAGGCTCGGCAGCTCGAGATTGGCCAGACCGAAGATGCCGTGGCCGCTCGTGCAGCCACCGGCCAGCCGGGTGCCGAAGCCGATACACAGGCCGCCGGCGAACATCCACGCGAGCTTGCCGGCCGGGCCGAGGCCGACCGCGCGGTCGAACATGCCGAGATCCCAGGTCGGTTCCCACCCGCCGCCGAGCACCGCCGAGAGGGCGCCACCGAGGAGCAGCCCGGCCAGCAGCGGCAGCCGCCACCCGCGCCCCGAGAGCACGGCCGAGCGCCGGAAGTAGGGTGACGGCAGCACGAGGCTGCAGATGTCCTCGAACCCGGTGGAGAGGCCCAGCCGGCGGCTGGCGAGGAACAGCAGCGCCAGCGTGATGCCGGCGATGCCGGCGCCGGCAAGCGCCCAGTGCAGGGGCTGAAGATCGTGCAGGATGAGCGACCCGGCCATGGCCCTACTCCGCCGGCGCGCAGAAACCGTAATTCTGCGAGACGGACGGCTCGGAGATGAAGTTGCCGACCTGCATCTGCAGGTATCCGTGCCGCGAGTGCACGGCCTTGAGGCGACCCGGCGAGCTCTCCTGCGCGAACACGGTGGTCACGTTGAGCAGCCCCACGGCGTTCTCGACGAAGTAGAGGCTCCAGCCGGAGAGGACGGCCGACACGAATACGGTGCCGGTCGTGGCCCGAATCTCCGCCGTGCCGTCCTCCAGGTCGATGGCCGAGATCTCGATGCGCATGTCCTGCTCCCGCGTCCTCGGCTCCGGTGTGCCCTCGTCGGACCAGCCCGCCGAGGCCGCCGCGGGAAAGCGGCACGTCAGCGCGCTCACCATCGTGAGCGGGTTGGGCGGCTCGTCGGCCAGCGCCACTGCCGGCGCCGGCGCCAGGAGCAGGGCGACGACGGCGCCTACGGCGCGCAATCCTCTATAATTTCGATTCCTCATGCGGTGGCTCCCTGCGGTCGTGCTCGTTCTGGCCGGCGGCGCTGCGCTCGTCACGGCCGGCGGCCAGGCCGACGTCGATCCGCGCGTCCGGCGTCTCTTCCCCTCGGCCACGTCATTCTCGCCCAGGACCGGCGATCCCCCGCACTACGAGGCCTTCGCGGACGGGCCCGAGGGGCAGACGCTGCTCGGCTACGCGTTCTGGACCACCGAGATCGTACCTCTGGAACGCGGCTACGGCGGCCCGATCCCGATCCTGGTGGGGCTCGACCCGACCGGAAAGATCACCGGCATCGTCCTCGGCGAGCACCGCGAGCCGTACGGCGACTTCTCGATCGAGACCCCCGCCTTCGCCGCCCAGTTCCGCGGCAAGGACGTGCGGGACCGGTTCCGGCTCGGGGAGGACATCGACGCCGTGTCGCGCGCCACCATCACCATGTCGAGCGCCGCGCGCGGCATCCGCAACAGCGCGCGGCGCGTGGCCCAGCGGTACATCACGCCGCCCTCCGATCGATGACGCACGCCGGCGCTGGCCGCCTCGTCTGCGCGGTGGCGTGTGCCGTCCTGATCGCCGCCGGGGCCCAGCGCGCCACACTCCTGGCGCAACCGCCGGCCGAGCCGGAGCTCGAGTCCGATGTCGACGCGGGTGGCGGCTGGGACTTCGAGGACGAGGACGAGGCAGCCCCCACCTGGGCCGACGACGCGCGCGCGCAGGTCACCGACGTCGCGGCCGTGGGCACCTTCACGGTGCTGGCCTTCGTCAGCTTCTTCCGCAAGAGCCGCAGCCTGAAGTACGTGACGCTGGTGGCCGCCGTCGGCTACCTGGGCTTCTACAAGAGCCAGCTCATCTCGATCGTCAACGTCTTCGGCGTGCTCGGGGGCGGGCTGCCGCTCGTGCGGTACAACCTCGCCTGGTACCTGCTGGCGTCGGTCACGGTGGTCTCGACGGTGCTCTGGGGCCGGGTCTACTGCGGGCGCATCTGCGCGTTCGGGGCCGTCACGCAGCTCGTCGACGCGGTGGTCCCGGCGCGCTGGCAGGTCAAGATCCCTCTCGCCCTCGAGCGGCGGGCGTCGTGGATCAAGTACGGCATCCTGGCCACCGTGATTGCCTACTTCCTGGCCACGTCGGACCCGCTGATCTACCCCTACGTCGAGCCGTTCTGGATGTTCGGCCTCCACGCCGAGCCGGCGCTCTGGGTGGGGCTCGGCGTGCTGCTCACGGCGACGATCTTCGTCCGCAACCTGTACTGCCGTTTTCTCTGCCCGCTGGGGGCGGCGCTCGGGCTGCTGTCGAACCTGACCGTCTTCCGCATCACGCGCTGGTCGGAGTGCAAGACCTGCAAGATCTGCGAGAAGGCCTGCGAGTGGGGAGCCATCACGGGCCCCAAGATCTCGCTCACCGAATGCGTGCGCTGCGACGACTGCGAGCGGCTCTACGCGGACCAGACGAAGTGCCCGCACCACCTGATCATCATCCGCAAGGCCGACATCCTGGCGAAGCGTGCCGCCGAGGGGCGAGCGTAGGCACTCTCCCGCGCGCTCAGCAGCAGAGGCAGCGCATCGGGCCGTGGCCCTCGGCCAGAACGCGGCCCCCGGCGTCGGCCAGCGTGATCCCGAGCGTGCGGCCGTCCTCGAGCCGCAGAACGAGGGGCTCGCCCACCAGGGGAGCGGCAGCCGCCAGGGCCTCGCCGTCGACCTGACCCTCGATGCGGTGGAGTCCCGGGATCGGCAGGCCGTTGCCCTGCATGCCCTGGAACCGGTCGATGCGGTACTGCACGCTCCCGAGGAGCTGGTCCTTCGCGCTCAGCTCACCGACGCCCGAGACCGCTTCGACCAGCTTCAGTTCCGGCATGGCATGTTCCTCGTCCCAGCGTACCTCAACTCGAGTGTCGGCGCCGTTCGAAAGCCGTTCAAGACGTCTCGACGTCGAGCAGCACCTTGAGCACCGGCTTCGTCTGGGCCCTGGCCAGCGCCTCGATCCCCATCCCCAGCGCGAACCGCTCCGAGATCAACGGGCGCACGTGGATGTGCCCGGCCTCGAGCGCGTCGAGCGCCCTGTCGAACGGGCCGCAGCGGGAGCCGACGAGCGTGACCTCGTCGATGACGAACGGCGCCCACCCCAGCGTCTGCTCGCCGGCCACCGTCGTCTTGAGGACGATCGTGCCCCTTGGACGCACGAGCCGCAGCGCCGTCGGGATTCCAGACGGGGAGCCGGTGCAGTCCACGACGACGTCCGCCGCGCGCTCCTCGAGCGGCTCGGAGAGAAGCGCCGTCCGGATTCCCATCGCCGTGAGGAGCCCGAGCTTCTCCGGGTGCTTGCCCACCACGAGCACGTGATCGGACAGGCGCGCCAGGACCTGCGCGCACAGGTTGCCCAGCCGGCCGTCACCCAGCAGGACGATCCGGTCACTCGACTGGATCCGGATCCGGGCCGGGATCTGGAAGGCCGCGGCCAGCGGCTCGGTGAACACCGCCACCTCGTCGGGCAGCGAGTCCGGGACGGCGTGCAGGTTGCGCTCGGGCACGGCGATGAGATCTGCGAACGCGCCGTCATGGTTCAGGATGCCGAGCACGGTGCGATTCGGACAGTGCGTCGGCAGGCCGCGCCGGCAGGTCTCGCACCGCCGGCACGCGCAGTTGATCTCGCCGACGACCCGCCGCCCGGCCAGCGTGCCCGACTCGGCCACGCCGACGAACTCGTGCCCGAGGACGCCGCGGAAGCCCATGTAGCCCTTGATGAGCTGCAGGTCGGTCTCGCAGATCCCCGCGCAGCGGACGCGTACCAGCACCTCGCCCTCCCCCGGAGTCGGAGCCGGACGCGTGGTGCTCACCTCGACGTGGTCGTGCAGGACGATGGCGCGCATGGCACGAACTTATCAGAAGGGCGCGGCGTCGGACGGGCGGTCGTGTCGCCGTGGCGCCAGGACCGCCCTGCGGGCTCAGTGCTCTTCGCCCTCGGAGGGCTCCGGCTCGGGCAGTGTCGGCGGCGGCGGCTCCGTGGCGTACCCGGCCCCCCCGGAGCCGCCCGGGTAGGTCTGGAAGCGGCGCGAGAGGTAGTCGGTCAGCGACAGGCCGAGCAGGATCGCCAGGAAGAAGAAGGCGGTGCCGACGAACAGCTTCGTGAGCCGGCTGCTGTACTTCGCGTGCATGAAGAACAGGATGACGAGCGTGGCCTTGGTGATGGCGATCGAGATGGCCACCGGGAAGTTGAACGCGCCGAGCGGCACGAAGGCCACGGCGACGGTCACCCCCGTCAGCGCCATGAGGGCGCCGAAGATCGCGTAATAGGCGCTCTTCGAGGAGATGTGTGACATGACGCCTACATCCCTGCCCCGTGTGCCCGGTCCACCAGATACAGCAGGGGAAAGAGGAAGATCCAGACGATGTCCACGAAGTGCCAGTACAGCCCGCTGATCTCGACCGGCGTGTTCCACTCCCGCGTGAACCGCCCCTTGTAGGCCATCCAGGCGATCACGCTGAGGATGCCGAAACCGATCACCATGTGCGTGGCGTGCAGGCCGGTCATCACGAAATAGAGCGAAAAGTACAGCTCGACGGGCCTGGGCAGGGACGGGTCGAACCCGCCGCCCAGCCAGCCCGGCACGTGGGCGTGCTCGACCTTCTCGGCGTACTCGAAGTACTTGATCACCAGGAACGTCAGGCCCAGCACCATCGTGGCGAGCACCCAGTTGATCGTGGCCTTCTGCATGCCGGTCTGCGCGGCGCGCACGGCGAGCGCCATCGTCAGGCTGCTGCCGATGAGGACGGCCGTGTTGATCGTGCCCAGCGTGATGTCGAGCTCGAGGCTCCCCGCCGCCCACGCCTCGGGGTACCAGACGCGGTAGAGCATATAGGCCAGGAAGAGCCCGCCGAAGAACAGGACCTCGGTGACGAGGAACAGCCACATGCCGAGGGTGGCCGCCTCGTGCTGCTGCTCCAGCGTGTCGAAGTGATGCTGGAGATCCGCGTGGTGGTGGTCGTGCGCGTGCGCCACGGCGCCGTCAGCCAACGGTCACCTCCCGTTTCTCGTACGCGTAGGCCTCCTCGGTCACCACCGGCTGCTCCGCGAAGTTGTGCGGCAGCGGCGGCGACTGCGTCGTCCACTCGAGGCCCGTGGCGTGCCACGGATTGTTCCCGGCGGCCTCGCCCCGGATGATCGACGCCACGAGGTAAATGGCGATCAGGATGTAGCCGAGGGCCAGGATCGAGGCGCCCGCCGAGGACAGCACGTTCAGCACCTGGAACTCCTCGGGGTACACGTGGTACCGGCGTGGCATCCCGAGGTAGCCCAGGATGAACTGCGGGCCGAACGTCAGGTTGAACCCGACGAAGACGATGACCGCCGCGACCTTCGCCCAGATGTCCGAGTACATCCGGCCGGTGATCTTCGGCCACCAGTAGTGCAGTCCGGCGAAGTACCCCATGATGGCGCCGCCCACCATGATGAAGTGGAAGTGCGCCACCACGAAGTAGGTGTCGTGCAGGTGGACATCGACGCCGAGCGACGCGGTGAACAGCCCCGTCAGCCCACCCACGAGGAACAACCCGAGGAACGCGATCGCCCAGATCATCGGCGCCTTCAGCCAGATGGCCCCCTTGTACATCGTGGCCGCCCAGTTGAACGTCTTGACGGCGGAAGGGATGGCGACCGCGTAGGTCAGGAACGAGAACACCAGCGCCGCGTATACCGAGATCCCCGAGATGAACATGTGGTGCGCCCACACGAGGAATCCGAAGACGGCGATCGCCAGGCTCGAGAACGCCACGAACGAGTAGCCGAAGATGCTCTTCCGCGAGAAGGCGGCGATCACCTCGCTGATCGCCCCCATCGGCGGCAGGATCATGATGTAGACGGCCGGGTGCGAGTAGAACCAGAACATGTGCTGGAACAGCACCGGGTCGCCGCCGTTGGCCGGGTCGAAGATCGGGAAGCCGAGAAATCGCTCGATCGCGAGCGCCAGCACCGTGATCGCGATCACGGGAGTGCCCAGGATCTGGACGAGGCTCGTGGCGTAGACGGCCCAGACGAACAGCGGCAGCCGGAACCACGTGAGCCCGGGCGCGCGCATCCGGTGGATCGTCACCATGAAGTTGAGGCCGGTCAGGATGGACGCGAACCCGGTGATGAACACGCCCAGGCCGGTCGCCATGACGTTCGTGTTCGACGCCTGGCTGCTGTAGGGCGTGTAGAAGGTCCAGCCGGTGTCCACGCCGCCGGTGACCATCGCGTACACCGTGAACAGGAAGCCGATGACGAAGATGTACCAGGACAGCAGGTTGAGCTTCGGGAACGCCACATCCTTCGCGCCGAGCATCAGCGGAAGGATGAAGTTGCCCAGGATGGCGGGCACGGCCGGGATCAGCACGAAGAACACCATGGCCACGCCGTGCATGGTGAACATCTTGTTGTAGGTGTCGGCCGATACCAGGTCGCCGGCCGGCGTGGCGAGCTCCATACGAATCAGCGTGGCGAAGATGCCGCCCAGAAAGAACGCGAACGTCACGACGCCCATGTACAGGAGGCCGATGCGCTTGTGGTCCTTCGTCAGCAGCCACGAGGCCAACGTGTGCTCGTGGTTGAGATAGGTGACCTGCGGTGAGGCGATCGTGCTGTCCATGACTGGCTTGTCTCTCTCGGCGGGGCCCTGCCTCAGAGCCTCGCGCATCTCTAGTGCCCGGCCGCTTCGGCGGCCTCGTGCCCCGTCTCCCCCGCCGCCGCGACGGCTGCGGTCTCGAGCGACTTCACGTACTCGATGAGCGCCATCACGCTCTCCTCGCTGACAATGCCCTGGAAGGTCGGCATCAGCGGCTGGTAGCCGGCCACGAGCCTCGCCTGCGGCGTGAGGATCGACTCCCGCAGATACGCCTCGTCCACGACCCTGGCGCCGCCGTCGGCCATCATCTCGGTGGCGCCGAAGCGGTCCACGAGCGACGGACCCCGTCCGCGGCCGTCCTCGAGGTGGCAGGTGTTGCACGCCAGGTCGGAGAAGAGCCGCGCGCCTCGATCGGCCATCGTGCCCTCGATCGTGCCGCTCAGCCACTCCTGATACGCCGTCGGTTCCATGACGACGATCCGTCCCACCATGCCGGAGTGCTTCGTGCCGCAGTACTCGGCGCAGAACAGGTGGTACTCGCCGACGCCGGTCGCCTCGAACCAGAGCGAGCTGTACCGGCCGGGAATGGCGTCGGCCTTCACGCGGAAGGCCGGAAGCGACAGCGAGTGGAGCACGTCCTCGGACGTGAACGTGATCCGCACGGGGCGCCCCATCGGCACGTGCAGCTCGTTGATCTCGGCCTGCCCGTTCAGGTGCTGGAACTTCCACATCCACTGCTTGCCCGTGGCGTAGATCTCCAGCGTCTGGTCGGGGGGCCGCTGGATGTGGAAGAAGATGTCGGCGCTCCAGATGAAGATGACGATGGTGATGAGGAACGGGATGATCGACCAGGCCAGCTCCAGGGGAATCGAGCCGTGGATGCGCTCGCCGACCGCCATCGGGTCGTTCGTCCTGTACTTCACCCCGAAGTACAGCACGACCACGGTGACGAGGATGCCGAAGAAGGCCGTGACGGCGACGATGAACAGGTACAGCGCGTCCACGTCGGCGGCGATGGTGGAGCCCTGCTCAGGAAAGAGTGGAATCCCAGAAAACATAGATGCTCACGCGTGTGCGTGCGGGGCCTTGTGCCACTCGCGCCACCGCATCAACACGATGAAACCCACCACGAGGCCGACGGTCAGCACGCCGCCGAGGCGCATGATGTTCATGAAGACCGCGCCGTACCGCCCGCTCGCCGGGTCGTAGTGGAAGCAGTAGAGGAGCAGCTCGTCCACCACCGAGCCCAGCTTCCCGTCCGTGGAATCCACCAGCGCCAGACGCAGATCCTTGGGTGCGTACTCCACGCCGTAGAAGTACCGTGCCAGCCGCCCGTCCGGCGTCGCCACCAGCACGCCGCTCACGTGGGCGAACTGTTGCGTCTCCTCGTCCCAGTGGTAGGTGAAGCCGGCCGCTGCCGTGACCCGCCGGATCTCCTCTTCGCGCCCGGTGAGGACGTGCCAGCCGTCGGCGGTGTCGGTCACGGCCCAGTGGCGTAAATGAGCCTGCTTCTTGGCGTACGCCGCCTCCGGCGTGTCGCGCGGATCGAAGCTGATGAGCACCACCTCGAATTCCTCGCCCGGCGTGAACGGCACCACCTTCAGCGCCGACGAGATGCCGTTCATCACGAGCGGGCACAGCATCGGGCACTGGTAGTAGACGAAAGCCAGCATGACCGGCCGCTCGCCGAAATAGTCGCCCAGGGCCACCTCGCGGCCGCGCTCGTCGGTGAACCGCGCGTCGAGCGGCAGGCGCTCGCCCAGCCGCTGCCGGAAGGTCACCTCCTCGAACTTCGGTGGGACGTTCGAGGCCACGATGCCACCCGTTATCCCCATGGAGCCGGGCAATCCCGGCTGCTGTTGTGCCGCCGTACGCACGGCACCCACCGCCAGCGCCAGGGCGACCGCCGCGATCCCGAGGAGAAGGGTCTTCATCACCTACTGCCTGCGTCTTTCCATCAACCGGCCCGCGCTCGCGTCGGTGGGCATCAGGCCCGGTGTCTCCGCCGTCCCGACCGCGCCGTCTCCGCCCTCCGCCGCCCGCACGGGCAGGCCACGCTCGACCGTCAGTCGCATGGCCTCGGCGATCGGAATCCGCACTTCGCCGGCCTCGCGGTCCACCCAGCCGTAGCTCTCCAGCATGACGCGCTCCTGGCGGCGGAACTGCCTGATGTCGTTGGGCGGGGAGGGCTGCAGCCGCGGCTCGGCGGGCAGCCGCGGCGCCTGCTCGACCGCCAGCGGGAACTCGGGCGCCTCGACCGGCATCCGATGCTCGACGAGCACGTAGAACATGACCCAGCCGAGCACGTGTACCACCATCGCCGACACGGCGAGCCACACGGCGAACCGTACGATCAGGCCGACGCTGGCGTCCGTGTGCTCGTGACCCGAGCCGGATGCCGGGTTGATGTACTCGTGGTCGGCGCTCATGTGTTCGTGGGAGTCATGCGCCATCAGTGCCCCCCTCCGCTCTCGAGCGACTGCCGGAGGTACGGATCGCCGACGGCCAGCAGCGGGCGCTGGCGCAGCTCGGTGAAGAACATCCACAGCCAGAGACCGCCGATCCCGATCGGCGCCGCCAGATCCAGCCAGTGGACGAACAGGTGGCTCGTGTGCTGGCCCTCGGCCAGGTGGAGGTTGCCGCCGGTGGCCGCGAACTCCGGCGACACCATCATGTACAGGTCGACGAACCGCATGAAGAGCATCCAGAAGGCCACGATCACGAGCCGGTGCGGCGTGCGCTTCAGGTCGCGGGAGAGAAGCAGCAGCCAGGGCACCGCGAAGTGGAACAGCACCAGGAACAGCGCCAGGTACTGCCAGCCGTTCGAGGTACGTGTCAGCATGTAGGGGATCTCTTCGAGCAGATTCGCCGCGAAGATCAGCAGGTACTGCGAGAAGTTGAAGTACGCCCAGAGCATCACGAACGCGAACGTGAGCTTGCCCAGATCGTGGAAGTGCTTCGGCTCGAGCAGCCCCGACATCGGCTCGCGGCGGAACAGGAACGACGCGATGACGATCGTGAAGGCGAGGGCGGCCAGTCCCTGCCCACCGAGCATCAGGAACCCGAAGATCGTCGAGAACCAGTGCGGGTTGAGCGACATGATCCAGTCGACGCCGGCGAAGGTCATCGCCAGAGCGTAGAAGACCAGGCCGCCGCCGCTGAGTCGCTGGATCCGCAGGTTGACGCTCGCGTCTCCACTGTCCTGCTGCCGGGACCACCGGTTCAGGAGGTAGGCGATGCCGATCCAGCCGGCGAAGTAGATCGCCGCCCGGACGATGAAGAACGGCGTGTTCAGGTAGGCCGCCTTGTGCTGCAGGATCTCGTCGGTCGCCACGTGATCGGCGTGCGACCATGGGTACAGCGTCCCGATCCCGAAGAGCACCGGCAGGAACAGCACGACCAGCAGCGGGAGCGTGCGGCTCGAGGCCTCGAAGATGCGCCGGAAGACGCCCCAGGCGCCGCCCGACAGGTGCTGGATCATGATCATCGCCATCGAGCCCAGGGCGATGCTCAGGAACAACAGGTAGGCCACGAGCCACGCGCGGAAGAAGTGCTCCGAGTCGAGCACGAAGCCGAGTCCGCAACCCACGAGGCCGACGACGCCCACGACGAGTGCGCGCGCACGCAGCGGCTCGATGTCGGCAGCGGGGGGCGAGTAGGCGCTGTCCACGGTCACTGGTTCTCCTGCGCGGGGCCGTCCAGCTCGGTTCGGCGGTCGGCCGGCACCTCGTCGAGGCTCGCTCCCTGGCTGAGCTGCAGCGCCCTGATGTAGGCCGCGATCGCCCAGCGATCGGCCACCGGCACCTGAGAGGCGTAGTCCTGCATCGCGCCGAAACCGTTGGTCATCACGTCGAAGAAGTAGCCGGCCGGCGCCTCGCGCAGGCGCTCCTCGTGGTACGAGGGCGGCGCGCGGAACCCGCGCTGCACGATCGTGCCGTTGCCCAGACCGGTCGCGCCGTGGCAGGGCGCGCAGAACACGTTGAACCGCTCGTGCCCGCGCTCCATGACCTCGGATGTCACGTCCATCGGGAACACGTCCACCAGCTCGCCGCCGACCTTACCGGTATAGAGCAGCTCGTCCTCCCGCAGGTGACCGCGCGGCACGGTATTGGCCACGAGCATCCGCGACGCCCCGCCGTCGCCGAAGAACTCGCTCTCCTCGAGCGGCTCGTACCGCGGCGCGTCGTGCATGTCCTGACGGCACGCGGCCAGAGCCAGGATGGTCACGACGGCCAGCGCGAGCCGTCCCTGCATGGTGCGCGGTGCCCTACGGCGCAACGTCGCTGACTCCCAACGGGTGCAGGCCTTCGAGGAAGGTCCGCGTCGCCGACGGCTCGAACCGCGGGTCCCTCCGCTCGATGACGAGGAAGAACCGATCGGTGGTCGCCCGATCGAAGGCCGGCACGTTGAACACCGGGTGGTACGGCTGCGGCAGGCGGTTGAGCGCCCACATCCCGAAGAAGGCCGCGAAGGCTGCCCCGAGGACCGTGGTCTCGAACGTCACCGGGATGAACTGCGGCCAGCTGTTGAGCGGGCGATCGCCGACGTTCATCGGGTAGGCGATCGCCGACGCCCAGTACGCGAGGCCGAAGCCGGCCATGCAGCCGAAGATCCCACCGAGCAGCACCAGCAGCGGCAGCCGCGTCCGCCCGAGGTCGAGCGCATCATCGAGCTCGTGGAGCGGGATCGGCGAGTAGGCGTCCAGGTTCCGATAGCCGGCCAGCCGCGCGCGGTTCGCCGCCTCGACGAGCGCCGTCGGGTTGTCGAACTCGGCCATCAGGCCATAGGTCGTGGGAGCCGTCTCGTGTCCCATCACCTCACCCATGGTGCCCATCGACCTTCGCCTGCGGCACGATGGTGCGCATCTCGAACATCGCGATCGCCGGCAGGAAGCGGACGAAGAGGAAGAAGAGCGCCAGGAACAGCCCGATCGTGCCCGCAAACATCGCAAAGTCCCACCGCGTCGGCGCGAAGACGTCCCACGACGACGGCAGGAAGTCCCGGTGCAGGCTCGTGACGATGATGATGAACCGCTCGAGCCACATGCCGACGTTGACGAGCAGCGAGAGGACGAACAGGAGCCCCACGTTGTCCCGCACCTTGCGGAACCAGAAGAGCTGGATCATCCCTGCGTTGATCGCGATGAGCGACCAGTAGAAGAACGCGTACGGCCCCGTCATGCGGTTGGCCATCATGAAGCCTTCGTACGGGTTGGCGCTGTACCAGGCGAAGAACGCCTCGTTGGCGTACCCGTAGGCCACGATCATGCCGGTCACCAGCATGACCTTCGTCATGTTGTGGATGTGGCGCATGGTGATGAAGTCCTCGAGGCCATAGAACCGCCGCAGCGGAATGGCCAGGGTCATCACCATCGCGAACCCGGAGTAGATGGCGCCGGCGACGAAGTAGGGCGGGAAGATGGTGGCGTGCCAGCCCGGAATCACCGACACCGCGAAGTCGAAGCTCACCACCGAGTGCACCGAGAGCACGAGCGGCGTGGAGATACCGGCCAGCAGCAGGTAGGCCGTCTCGTAGCGCTGCCAGTGCTTGGCCGATCCGCGCCACCCGAGCGCCGCGATGCCGTAGGCGACCTTCGCGAAGCCCGACCTGGCCCGGTCGCGCAGCGTGGCCAGGTCCGGCACGAGCCCCGTGTACCAGAAGAGCAGCGACACCGTCCCGTACGTCGACACGGCGAAGACATCCCAGATCAGGGGGCTCCTGAACTGCGGCCACAGGTCCATCGAGTTCGGGTACGGGAACAGCCAGTAGGCGGCCAGCCACGGACGCCCCGTGTGCAGCAGCGGGAACATGGCGGCACACGCCACCGCGAAGAGCGTCATCGCCTCGGCGAAGCGATTGATCGAGGTGCGCCACTGCTGCCGGAACAGCAGCAGGATCGCCGAGATCAGCGTACCGGCGTGGCCGATGCCGATCCACCAGACGAAGTTGATGATCGGAAACGCCCAGCCGACCGGCACGTTGTTGCCCCAGATCCCGATGCCCTCCAGGAGGAGCTTGCCGATGGTCACGTTCATCAGCATCAGCAACAGGAAGGCGATGAAGAAGCCGAGGAACCAGCCGAGCGGCGTCCGATTCGACAGGACCGTCTGGCTGATCTTGTCGGTGACCGAGTCGAACGTATGCCCCGACTCGATGACCGGCGGCGTCCGGCCCAGGAGCGCGGCGGTCTCGGGCGACGTCCCGGCCGGGGGGTGCGACTGCGCCATCAGCGCCCTTCCTCCGCGGCTCCGGCCGGCGGGGTCGGCTCGAGCTCGGTGTTCGGATTGCGCACGACCGCCACGTAGCTCGTCCGCGGCCGGATGTTCAGCTCGTTGAGCAGCGTGTAGTTGAGCGTGCTGGCCTTGATCCGCGACACGGCGCTCGTCGGATCGTTGACGTTGCCGAAGACGATCGCCTGCGTCGGACACGCCGACTGGCAGGCCGTCAGAATCTCACCGTCGCGGATCTCCCGGTCCTCGAGCTTGGCCGACACGCGGGCGAGGTTGATGCGCTGCACGCAGTACGTGCATTTCTCCATGACGCCGCGGCTGCGCACCGTGACGTCGGGGTTGCGCGCCAGCTTGAAGCTGGAGGTGTCCCAGTCCGAGTAGAGCAGGAAGTTGAACCGCCGCACCTTGAACGGGCAGTTGTTCGAGCAGTAGCGCGTGCCCACGCAGCGGTTGTAGACCATGTCGTTCAGGCCCTCGTCGCTGTGGGTCGTCGCCGCCACCGGGCAGACGACCTCGCAGGGCGCGGCCTCGCACTGCTGGCACGGCATGGGCTGGTGGTACGTATCGGGGTTGTCGACCTCGCCAGTGTAGTAGCGGTCGATGCGTAGCCAGTGCATCTCGCGGCCGTTGGCCACCTGGTCCTTGCCCACCACCGGCACGTTGTTCTCGGCCTGGCACGCGACGACGCAGGAGTTGCAGCCCGTGCAGGTGTTCTGGTCGATGGCCATGCCCCAGGCGTAGCCCTCGTACTGGCGGTCCTCCAGCATCGTCAGGCTGGTGATCTCCATGTGCTCCTGGTGCGCGGCGAACTCCGGATCCTGGCGGAACTGCTCGACGGTGGCCACGCGCACGAGATTGCGCCCCTCGAGCGACCAGTGATCCTGCGTCGAGACGAGCGGATAGCTGTCGCCCGTGCGGGAGAGCGCCACCCCCCCGAGGACGTCCGGCGTCGACGAGTGCCGGAGGGCGTTGACGTCCACACCGACGCCGTTGCCGAGCCGGCCCGCGCGCGTGCGGCCGTAGCCGGCAAGCAGCGTGACCGTGTCGGGCGCATGGCCCGGCGCGAGCCAGACGGGGACACGCACCGTTCGATCGCCCGCGGCGAGCTCGACGACGTCGCCGCTCACGAGCATCAGCCGCTCGGCGGTGGCCGGAGCCAGGAGCGCAGCGTTGTCCCACGTGAGCTTGGTGAGCGACTTGGGCAGCTCCTGGAGCCACCCGTTGTTGGCGAAGCGGCCGTCGTAGACGCTCGGGTCCGGCCGGAAGACGACCTCGAGACCGTCGGTCGGGGTTCGCAGGGGGGGCACCGCGCCGGGCTGCAGCGCCACCGGCCGTGCCGGGAACGCCGTGCCGGGCACGACGCCGTCGTGGAGCCACCGCCGCCACTCGGCCTCGAAGGCCGGCGTGTCGGCGTCCTCGGCCCGGAAGCCGCGCACGAGATCGTAGCCGGACCGCGCGCCGTCGGGATCGAGCGCCGAGAGCACCTCGTGCGCCGAGTGCCCGTTGTAGAGCGGCGCGATCAGCGGCTGCACGATGCTCACGGTGCCGTCGGCCGCGCGCACGTCGCTCCAGGCCTCGAGGAAGTGCGTCTCCGGCACGTGCCAGTGACAGAGCGCGGCCGTCTCGTCGTGATAGAGGCCCACGTGCGCCCGCACGGCCACGCGGTCCATGGCGGCCGCGAAGTCCAGGTCGGGGGGAGCCGAGTACACCGGATTGGCGCCCAGCACGAGGAGCAGGCCGACCTGGCCGGCGTTCATCTCCTCGACGAGAGTCGCCAGGTCGGCGCGCTGATCCGCGGGGCGCGCCTCGGCGGCCTGCGTGTAGACCACGGTGGCGCCCACGTTGCCGAGCGCCTCGTTCATCGCGTGCGCCAGCACGTGGACGGCCGCCGGCTGCCCCTCGCCGGCGACCACGAGGCTGCGGCCCCGCGCGGCCTGCAGGTCGCTCACGAGCGGCCCGACCCACGTCTCGGCGGCCTCGGGCAGCGTGGCACGCGTGGCGCCGGCCACGCCGAGCCCGGCGGCCACGGCCTGCGCGAACAGCCCGATCTCGAACGCGCGCATCGACAGCCTGTGGTCCGCCTTCGTCCCCGTGTTGGTCGGGGAGCTCTCCACGGCATAGAGCCGGTTGCGCTCCGACGGGTCGCCCTCGATGCGACGGCGCGAGGCGAAGGCTCGCGCGTGCCTGAGGGCGCTGTTGCCGGTGACCAGGAAGTCCGAGTCGAGCGCGAGGATGACGTCGGCAGCCTCGACGGTGTACTGCGCATCGACGTACTCGCCAAAGGCCTGGAGGCTTCCGGCGCGCGCGTTGTGCCGGCCGAACGGCTCCCACTGCACCCACTTCGCCCGCGGCAGACGCGCAAGCAGCCCGTCGATCTGGCCCGCCAGCGTGGGTGAGGCGACCGTCTCGGTGAGGATGCGCACGCCGCTGCCACCGGCGGCTTCCTGGGCCGCGATCACGTCGCGCATCGCGGCGGCGAACGCCTCGAAAGCGCGGATCTCGCCGAGGTGGGTCAGCACCTGCGACCGGTCAGGGTCGTAGAGGCCGAGGATCGCCGCCTGGCCGAACAGGTCCGTGGCTCCGAGGCTCGACGGATGCTCGGGATTGCCCTCGATCTTGGTGGGGCGCCCCTCGTGGCTCTCGACGAGCAGCCCCACGCCGGCTCCGGCAAACGGCATGGCGGTCGCGTAGAAGAGCGGCTTGCCGGGAACGAGCTCTTCCGGCTGCCTTACGTAGGGCACGATGGCCTCGGTCGGCTGCCGTGTACAGGCGCTGACGCCGGCGAGCGCAAGCGAGGCCCCCATGAGCCTCAGGAAGCCCCTGCGGCCGACAGGATCGAGCCATTCCGAGGCGTTCTGCGGGAACTCCCGGTGCAGGAACTGCTGGAACTCGGGCGTCTCGGCGACTGCCTCGAGACTGCGCCAGTACTCCCGGCCGCGAGTGCCGTCGAGCCGCTGCCGGATCGTCCGAAGGCCGTTCGGCTCAGTCATGCGCGACTCACCGGTGGCACGTCGAACAGTTCGTGTTCGGGGCGACGTCGTACTCCTCGATCAGCCGCGCGGCCAGGACTGCCTGCGGCTCGGAAGGACGGTAGCCCATGGTGAAGATCTCGCTCCGGGGGCGGATGTGCTGCTCCGGGCTACGGTGGCAGTCGAGGCACCACGACATCTGCAGCGACTCGACCTTCATCGTCAACGGCATCTCGTCGATGCGGCCGTGGCAGGTCTCGCACCCCATTCCCTTCTTGATGTGGATGCTGTGGTTGAAATAGACGAAGTCGGGCAGGTCGTGCACGCGGATCCACCGCATCGGCCGATCGTCGCGGAAGCTGGTGCGTACCGGCTCGAGAATCGGCGCGTTCGACCAGATCTGCGAGTGACAGTTCATGCAGGTCTTGGTCGGCGGAATGCCGGCAAACGACGAGGTCTCAACCGAGGTGTGACAGTACCGGCAGTCGACGCCGTCGTCGAGCACGTGGTGCCGGTGCGAGAACTGCACGGGCTGCTCGATGTATTCGTTGGCGCGAGTCACGTACGAGGATCTCCCGACGATCATCACGGCGAAGATCAGACCCGCCACGAGCACCAGCCCGCCCGCGAGACTGAGCCTGGAAATCGTATTGGCGCTGCGGCGGAAGATCTGCGGCATCGGAGGCTTGTTGGGATGGGCGCAGGCTGTCGTACTGCCGCGACCGATCCTGGTTTGTACCACATTTGTGAAAAAAGGATCAAGCGACGGGCACACCGGATTCCCCCGCCAACCGCGAGATTCCAGGCGCAAAGGCTGGGGGCGTCATCCTCCGCAATCCGGTCGGGTCCGACAGACTCCGGCCAGCGAGCGGTTCGCGGGTGTACAATCACCCTCGCCACCGCAACTGCATGAGCGACAGGAAGTACCGTCAACGGGGCTACCGGGACGACGACCGCCAGCGCGAGGCGCCCCGTCCCCCGGCCCCCCGCCCCCCGCGTGAGCCCGGTGCGCCCGCCGGCGCCCGCCGGATCTCGCAGGACGGGCCCCGGAACGTCAACATGCCCGGGTTCCGGGAAGTGGTCCGCTGCTCCCAGTGCGGCCACCCCGGGTCCGGCGACGTGGGTTTTTCCGCCCAGTGCGCCCGGTGCGCCGCCGACCTCCATGCCTGCGCGCAGTGCACGTCGTTCGACCCGGGCAGCCGGTTCGAGTGCATGCAGGCGGTTCCGGCCCGCGTCTCGCCCAAGCACACCAGGAACGACTGCTCGCTGTTCTCGCCCCGGACGACCGTGGAGCGGGAAACGACGGCCCAGCAGCGACCCGACAACGCCCGCAAGGCGTTCGACGACCTATTCAAGTTCTGAGGTCCGGTTCGCGGAGAGGCACCGTGGCCCGCGCCCGGCCAGCCTGAGGCATCCCGCCGGCAGTCCGAGTCCTGTATGCTGCGGCCGTGCCCCTGCTGAGCGATCGCGACCGGGAGACGGTCCGGAAGCACCTGGCCGGGATGCAGCATCCGGTCACCCTGCTGTTCTTCACGCAGTCCATCGGGGCCCCGGAAACGGCCCTCATCGCGAAGCAGGTGCTCGACGAGGTGGCCAGCATCAGCGACCTCGTCTCGGTGGAAGAGGCCAACCTCATCCTCGATCGCGAGCGAGCCGCCCAGTACGGCATCGAGCAGATCCCGGCCATCGTCCTGCTGCGCGACGGGCAGGATACGGGGATGCGCTTTCTCGGCGCCCCGGCGGGCTACGAGTTCATGTCGCTGGTCGAGGCGGTGCTCCTGGCGGGAACCGACGACTCCGGGCTGACGGCCGAGAGCAAGGCGCTTGTGGCGCAGCACGTCAGCGGCCCGATCGACATTCAGGTGTTCGTCACCCCCACGTGCCCGTACTGCCCCCGGGCCGTGACGCTCGCGCACCGGATGGCGCGCGAGGACCCGAGGATCACGGCGAGCAGCGTGGACGCGGCCGAGTTCATCGAGCTCTCGCAGCGCTTTCGGGTGACCGGCGTGCCGAAGACGGTGGTCAACGGCTCCGCCGAGATCATGGGCGCGGTGCCGGAGAGCGAGTTCGTGCGCGCGGTGCTGGGCGCGGAGCAGGCGCCGGCCGAGGCGACGCCGCCGGCCTGAGGCTCGGGTCGGCCTCCTCGACCGCCCGCAGCAAGCGCGCGTCGCCACAGCAGCCGTTCCTGACGAGGTTGTGGAAGCAGTCGGCGGCCAGTCGCGCCCGCTCGCTGCACCTCGATGACGAACGCGCCCTCGCTCGTGTCTCTCTCCGCGATCGGCGCGCTTGACCCTCGTCGGAGTCGTGGATAAGATTCCGGCAGATCGCGGCCTCGATCAGGTGATCTCGGTCTTCCGCTGCGACAAATTCTTGGGGACGCGAGGATGTGTTTTCACAGTTCCATCGCCGACTCGCAGGCTGGGCAACGGTCCCCCAGCACCTGGGAGTCCTAGCCTTTGGGCCAGATCTTTCCCCCCGGATGGAACAAGCTCCCGATCGTGGCCGCCCTCGCGGGTACCCTCGGTCCGATCCTCGCGATCGCGGGCGTCTGGTACTACTTTTCCCCGTGGTACACGGACGTGGGGTACCGTCCCGTTCAGCCCGTCCCCTACAGCCACCAGCTCCACGTCGGCGAGCTTGGTCTCGATTGCCGGTACTGTCACGCCTCGGTCGAGATCTCCCCCATCGCGAACGTGCCGCCTACGCAGACCTGCATGAACTGCCATCAGACCGTGATGCGGGACAGCGAAGCGCTCGCTCCGATCCGGGACAGCACCCAGAACGACCGGCCGATGCACTGGATTCGCGTCCACGACCTTCCCGATTACGCCCATTTCGCCCATAACGTGCACGTGGCGGCGGGAATCGGTTGTGTCACCTGCCACGGCCGCATCGACGAGATGGAGACGGTCACTCAGATGGCGCCCCTCAGCATGAGCTGGTGCCTCGACTGTCATCGCAACCCCGGTCCCAACAGACGCCCCGTCTCGGAGGTCACGAACATGCGATGGACCCCTCCGCGGGACGTCCGAGCACTGGCGGCGCAGCTCGATCGCGACCGACCGGTCAATCCGCCGACTGACTGTTCGGGGTGCCACCGGTGACGGGGAGCTATTGGCGAAGCCCCGCGCAGCGCGAGGATCGCCCCGAGTCGCGCGCGTTCCTCGAGCGGGAGTTCCCGGAGGGCGCCTCGGAGCTTCCCGAGGGGATCACCCGGCGCGACATGATGATGCTCCTCGGCGCCTCGCTGTCGCTCGCGGGGCTCGCGGCGTGCCGCCGCCCCGCCGAGGAGATCGTTCCCTTCGTCAACGCTCCAGAGGACATGGTCCCCGGGATCCCTCGCTACTACGCCACGACGATGCCGTTCGGCCGGAGCGCCTACGGCCTCGTCGTCGAGAGCCACGAAGGGCGACCGACCAAGATCGAGGGAAACCCGAGCCATCCCTCGACGCTCGGGGCCTCGAGCGCGCGCGTCCAGGCGTCGGTGCTCGGCTTGTACGATCCCGACCGCTCGCAGGCGGTCAGGCTGAACGGGGAGGCGAGGTCCTGGGACGAATTCGTGACGGCCTGGGAGGAACGAGCCGAGGCCCACGCCATCGATGGCGGCGCGGGCCTGGCGGTCCTCTCCGAGTCCTTCTCCTCCCCCACGCTGGCGCGCCTCGCCGCCGAGCTCCGCGCCCGCTATCCGCAGGCAATCTGGGCGACCTACGAGGCGGTCAGCGACGAGAACCGGCTCGCGGGTCTGCGGTCGGCCACCGGGCGCGACCTCGACCTCGTGCTCCGGCTCGATGAGGCGGCCGTCATCCTCGCCCTCGACGCCGATCCGCTCCTGACCGACCCCGACATGATCCGTCACACCCGAGGCTTCGCCGCCGGACGGCGCGCGGGGCCGGCGGGCGGGGCGATGAACCGACTGTACGCCGTCGAAGGAGTGTACTCGCTGACGGGAGCCATGGCGGATCATCGGCTTCGCCTCGAGAGCAGCCAGATCGCTCCCTTCCTCGCGGCCCTCGCGGCCCGCGTGGCGCCGCCCGAGGCCGGCGCCGCAGGCCTGGCGGGAATCGACATCCCCGGTGTGGACCCGCGCTGGATCGACGCGCTCGCCGGGGACCTGCTGGCGAACCGCGGCAGGGGGGTGCTCGTGGCCGGGGAGCGCCAGCCGGCGGCCGTCCATGCCACGGTCTGCGCCCTGAACGCGTACCTCGGCAACACCGGAACGACGGTCCGCTACCACGACACGACGGACGCGGCTCTTCCGAGCATCGGCTCGCTCGCCTCGCTCGTCTCCGCGATGCAGGCGGGCACGGTCCAGACCCTCGTCGTGCTGGGCGGCAATCCTGCCTTCGACGCGCCCGCCGATCTCGACTTCGCTTCGGCCATGGCGAGCGTCCCTCACACGATCGCGCTCGGGCATGCGGTGGACGAGACATCCTCGCGAGCGGAGTGGCACATCCCTCGCGCCCACTACCTCGAGTCGTGGGGGGACGCGCGTGCTGCCGGCGGCACCCTCAGCGTCGTCCAGCCGCTGATCCTGCCCCTGTTCGGCGGACGAAGCCCCGTCGAGGTGCTGGGCCTGATGGCCGGGGGAGGGGAGGCACGTTCCGGCTACGACATCGTACAGGAGACCTGGAGACCGATCCTGGGCGAGGACGGCTTCGTTGCCCGGTGGAATCGCGTCCTGCACGATGGATTGCTTGCCGGCAGCGAGCTGCCCGCAGTCGTCCCGGAGCTCACCGGGGAGCCCCTGGCGGAGCTCGCGCGCTCGATCGGCGGCGCGGACGCAGCCGCGGGAGCGGCTGGTGCGTCTGCCGCCGGCCTGGAGATCGTCTTCCTGCCGTCCCCTTCGGTTCACGACGGCCGCTTCGCCAACGACGGGTGGCTGCAGGAGCTTCCCGACCCGCTGACCAAGCTGACCTGGGACAACCCCGCGCTCGTGAGCCCGACGACGGCCGAGTCGCTCGGCCTCGCGAACGAGGACTCGGTCCGCCTCGACTACGCCGGCCGCTCGCTGGAGGTCCCGGTGTGGGTCCTCCCCGGAATGGCAGACGGGGTCGTCGCCTTGACGGTCGGCTACGGCCGTTCGCACGCGGGTCGGGTCGGCTCGGGGGTCGGCGTCAACGCGTTCACGGTCCGCGGTTCCCTGGCCCCTGGCTTCGACAGCGGGGCCAGTCTCACCAGGCTCGGGCGCACCTACCCGCTCTCGGCGACCCAGGAGCACGGCAGCATGGAGGGGCGCCCCATCGTCCGCGAGTCGACCCTGGCCGCGCTGCGGTCGAACACGGCCGCCGACACCGAGGCCGCCTCGAGCCCGGAGGGAGCGCGCGCACCCGCAGCCGGCCCTCCCGAAGGAGGCGGCGCCAGCGGCGCACTCGGCGTGTTCGCGGAGGAACCGGATCACTTCTCCCTCTGGCAGGAGCACACCTACGATCAGGGCCACCAGTGGGGGATGACGATCGACCTGAACTCGTGCATCGGGTGCAACGCGTGCATGGTCGCCTGCCAGAGCGAGAACAACGTGCCGGTCGTCGGCAAGGATCAGGTCGCGA
>Ga0299906_10000110_pt1 | contig 77493 bp, 60 predicted proteins | sample RVTome_14_FD_200259 | JGI IMG/M metagenome (GOLD analysis project Ga0299906, IMG submission 200259) | Soil microbial communities from uranium-contaminated site in the Upper Colorado River Basin, Wyoming, United States - RVT145D125 (version 2) ...
GTATGTCCTTCGCATCCAGATCAGCTCACCGAGCGGCCCTGGCCGGACGGGCTCCGGAGGACGATTCTGGCCGGGCCAACGAAGAAACGGAGGTGAAACCATGGACTACTGCTGTAGCGTCGCGAGGAACGTCGGCGACAACGCCCCGGAATCCTCGGACAAAGACCCAGCGTGACGCCGCTTCCCGCGCCGGGCGCACGGCTACGCCAGCTCCAGCCACCAGAACCAGATCGGGTGGTGCTCCTTGTACCAGGCGAGCACCTCGCGGATGAGCTGCTTCTTGTCCGCCGGCAGCACCGCGTCGTCCACTCGGGACAGGTCGACGCGGATGCGGTCGTTGCCGGGGAAGTCCAGGGCCTCGAGGCACAGCGTCTGGAGCTCGTTGCGGATGCGGCCCGAGTCCGAGACCTTGACCGCGCGCTCCCGGTACTCCCGCTTCCCCCTGGTGGCGTAGAAGCGGTCGAGCAGCGGCGAGAACACGAGTCGGCTCTCGTCGTAGGGCTCCATCAGCCGCAGGGTCAGCGTCACCTCGTCGATGCGGCGCTGGGTCGCGGCGCGCACGGTCACCCGGTAGATCCCATCGTCCACCTTCTCGACCCCGGGCGCGCCGGAGTACGGATCGGGCAGCATGAAGCCCGAGAGCGCCAGCAGGCGCCACGACTTCTTGGGCAGGAAGTCGTCGATCGCCACGAAGGGCTTGTGGCCGGGCATGTCGGCGTCGCGGGCGGCGCGGATCGACTCGCGGTAAGCCCCGGCGACGTCCTCGGCGAGGTCGCGGCCGAGGTGGGCGGCCAGACGCGCGTCGAAGTCGTCCGCCTCGGTGTCGAGCTGCATCACGCCGGCCTCGCGGTGGTGCGGCGCCTTGAACTGCGACGAGAACAGCGTCATCGACGTCGACGTCCCCAGGATCGGGTCCAGGCTCGCCGCCTGGATGGCCTCGGCCGAGGCGGCGTAGCCGTCGATCAGGAAGACGTGGCGCCGGCCCTCGCCGTCGCGGAAGGCGCCGACCCGGAAGACCGGAGCGTAGGTCCCCGAATCCGTGAACACCGCGCCGCCGCCGGGGATGGTCCAGCCGTTCTCCACCACGTGGGCCCCGAGCTGCGACCACTCGTTCCACAGGTCGCCGAGGCGCGGCCGGCGCTGCGGGCCCCCCAGGGTCCAGACGTGGACGCGCTCGGGCTCGACGTCGGGGAAGGCGCGGCGGATCTCCTCGAGGACCATCCGCCGCGGCGTGCGGTAGGTCAGGAGCCGCGAGTCCAGCGCCGCCCGCTCGACGACCTCGCGCGGCAGCATCAGGGTGCCGACGTAGCCCTCGTAGGGGCAGGTGACGCGCAGCGGCTGGTCGAAGAGGTGGAGCAGCGTCATCGGGCCGCTGGTCTCGCCCTGGGCGAAGCGCTTGGTACACTCGAGGGTGTCGACGGCGGCGCCCCACACGGTCACGCCGTGCTCCTCCACCTCGCGCCAGAAATCGTTCCAGCCGTAGGACGCGTCGTTGAGCAGCCGGTGGACGCGGCGGTCGAGGAAGCGGGCGACCTCGGGGCGCGCGTAGACGCGGCCGAACCCGAGCAGCGGGTTGGAGCCCATCTCGGGCGCCTCGCCGGCCTTGGGCATCAGGCCCTCGCCGAGGCAGACCATCACGGCGTGGTTCTCGGGCAGGTTGCGCGTCAGGTACCACAGGCCCTCGGAAAGGGCGTAGGCGGAGATGGCGTCGGAGTCTTTCTTGACGCGGTTGAGCGCGGCCTGGTCGAGCCCGACGCCCTCGCCGTAGCGGCCGAAGAGGCGGGTGCCCAGGGCGGTGACGGCGGTGGCGGTCACGAAGGCGCGCTCGAGGGCGCCGCCCACGAACGACTCGGGGCCCTCGGCGTCGGGCCCGGAGACGCGGCGGGTCTCGACGTCCTCGAGCCAGAGGTGGAAGCGTCCGAGCACCGGACGGGTGTCGAACGCCCATTGGGCGATGCGGTCGCGGCGGCGCTGGTCTCGGCTCATCTCTCGCGGCGGTACTGTATCGGAAGGCTGCTATTCTCGATAGACCCATGACGGCCATCGACCTGTCCACGTCCACGTCCACCCACGAGGTGCTCAACCAGCCGCCGGCGCTGGCGGACTACAACCTCTATACCACCGACTCGGTGCTCGGCGAGCTCGTGGCGCGCGAAGGCGCCGCCTGGGCCGCCGACGAGCTCCGCCTCTTCGGCCAGCACCTGGGCCGCGCCGACGTCCTCGCCCTGGGCGAGCTCGCCAACCGCTTCGTGCCCGAGCTCAGGACCCACGACCGCTTCGGCCACCGCATCGACGAGGTCGAGTTCCATCCCGCCTGGCACGAATTGATGCGTCTCGGCGTCGAGGCCGAGGTCCACGCCCTGCCCTGGAACCGGCGGCGGCCCGGCGCGCACGTGGCCCGCGCCGTCAAGCACTACCTGCTGACCCAGGTCGAGGCCGGCGTGCTCTGCCCGCTGACCATGACCTTCGCGGCGGTGCCGGCGCTCGGCGCCGAGCCCGCGGTGGCCGGCGAGTGGGTGCCGCGGGTCACCTCGGCGCGTTACGACCCGCGCCTGCGTCCGGCGAGCGAGAAGGTGGGCTGCCTGGTGGGCATGGCGATGACCGAGAAGCAGGGCGGCTCGGACGTGCGCGCCAACACCACCCGGGCGCGGCCGGCCGGCGGCGGCGTCTACCTGCTGACCGGCCACAAGTGGTTCTGCTCGGCGCCGACGTGCGACGCCTTCCTGACCCTGGCCCAGACCGAGCGCGGCCTGACCTGCTTCCTGGTGCCGCGCTGGACGGACGACGGCGAGCGCAACCGCATCCGGATCCAGCGGCTCAAGAACAAGCTCGGCAACCGCTCGAACGCTTCGGGCGAGGTCGAATACCTCGACACCTGGGCGCGCCGGGTGGGCGAGGAGGGCCGCGGCGTGCCGACGATCATCGAGATGGTCAACCACACGCGGCTCGACTGCACGATCGGCTCGGCGGCGCTGATGCGCCAGGCCCTGACCCAGGCCCTCCACCACGCCTCCCACCGCCGCGCCTTCTCCCGCCTGCTCGTCGATCAGCCGCTGATGAAGAACGTCCTCGCCGACCTGGCCCTCGAATCGGAGGCGGCGGCGACGCTCGTGGGGCGGGTGGCGCGCGCCTACGACGGGGCCGGGGACGACCAGGCGCGGCGCCTGCGGCGGATCCTGACGGCGATCGGCAAGTACTGGGTGTGCAAGCGCGGTCCGGCCATGGTGGGCGAGGCCCTGGAGTGCCTCGGCGGCAACGGCTACGTGGAGGAGTCGATCCTGCCGCGGATCTACCGCGAGATCCCGCTGTCGTCGATCTGGGAAGGCTCGGGCAACGTCATCTGCCTCGACGTGCTGCGCGCCCTGGCGCGCGAGGGCGAGACGCTGCCGGCCCTGCGCCAGGAGCTTGCCCGCTCGCGCGGCGCCGATCCGCGTTACGACGCCTGGCTCGAGGAGATCGAGAAGGAGCTGGCGGACGAGATGACGCTCGAGGCACGGGCGCGGCGGGTGGTGGAGCGGCTGGCGCTGGCGCTCCAGGCCTCGCTCCTGCTCGAGCACGCGCCGCCGTTCGTCGCCGAGGCGTTCCTGGCGGCGCGGCTGGCCGGCGCCGGCGGCCACGAGTACGGCACTCTGCCGCCGGAGGTGGACGTCGACGCGATCGTCGAGCGGGCGATGCCGGCGAATAGCACCACTACCTGACCCTCAGCGCACCGGCGGGGAGGAATCGCCGTTGCCCTTCCGTCCGCCGCGGATGAGGCGCAGCGGCGCCCGCTCCGGCCGCGGTTGGACGGCGAGCTCGGCCAGCCGCTCGGCGTATTCCTCGGCGCGGCGCGGCGAGCCGGCCTCGGTGGCCGCCTGGTGCGCCAGCCGCAGGGCCTCGACGTTGAGCGGCTCCTGGTTGAGGACGCGGATGCACTGGTGCCAGGCGTCCTGGGGCCGCTCCGCCTCCAGGAACCGGGCGATCAACCGCAGCCTCAGGTCGACGTCGCCGGGGGCGGCCGCGACCGCCCGGCGCAGCACCTTGAGCTCCTCCACGTCGACGGTCATCTTCGGATTATACAAGCCCCGAACCCCCAAAGCCCGGGGTAAGTCCGCGCACCCCGGTCCCCGGCCCCGGCCCCGGGCCCCGGGCCCCGGCCCCCCGGCCCCGGCCCTGAGGCCCCCTATCCGGGATGGTGGTTTCCGTGGCGTCCTTCGAACCGCACCGGCTTCTGGCCGAGGAACGGCACCTTGAGCCTGGCGACCGCCGCGATGCGCTCCTCGGCCATGCGGTCGGCCGCCTTCCAGGTCGGGATGCCGTCGCGTTCGGCGATGGCGAAGATACGGCTGACGTTGTAGTAGATGGTGCGCGTCATGCGGATCGCCCGCTCGCGGTTGTAGCCCTCGAGCTCGATCGACACGTTCATCAGCCCGCCGGCGTTGGCCGCGTAGTCGGGCGCGTAGAGGATGCCGCGGCGCTCGAGCTCGTCGCCGCTGGCGTCGTCGGCGAGCTGGTTGTTGGCGGCGCCGGCCACGATCGAGCACCTGAGGCGCGGGATGGTCTCGGCGTTGAGCGTCGCCCCCAGGGCCGTGGGGCTGAAGACGTCGGCGGCGACGTCGTAGATCTCGTCGACGCCGACCCTCTCGCAGCCGAGCTCCAGCGCCTGCCGCACGGCCTCCTCGTCGACGTCGCTGACGAGGACCTTGGCGTCGGCCTCGCGCAGCAGCCTGACGAGGTGGAGGCCGACGTGGCCGACGCCCTGGACGGCGTAGCTGTAGCGGCCCACGTCCTCGTCGTCGAAGCGCCGCCGCAGGCAGGCGCGGATGGCCTGCAGCACGCCGTTGGCGGTGAACGGCGAGGGGTCGCCGCTGCCGCCGTGGACCTGGTGGACGCCGACGCAGTAGTCGGTCTCCTGGAAGACGATCTCCATGTCGTTGACGTCGGTGCCCACGTCCTCGGCGGTGATGTAGCGCCCGTTCAGGGACTGCACGAAGCGGCCGAGGGCGCGGAAGAGCACCTCGGTCTTGTCGGTCTTCGGATCGCCGAGCACGACCGCCTTGCCGCCGCCCAGGTTGAGGCCGGCGACCGCGGCCTTGTAGGTCATCCCGCGCGACAGGCGCAGGACATCCTCGAGCGCCTCGGCCTCGCTCTTGTAGGGCCACATGCGCAGGCCGCCGAGCGCCGGCCCCAGAGAGGTGTCGTGGATGGCGACGATGGCGCGCAGGCCGGCGTCCTGGTTGTGGCAAAAAACCACTTCTTCGTGGCCAGAGACGTCCATCTTGTCGAAGAGGCTCATGCGAAGTCTCCTTGTCGGCCCGGTTCCCAGAGCACGATTATTCCGGCCGCCGCCGGCGGCCGGCGATACCCGTTGGTGTGGGTCGGACGGCGCGATGGGGTAGGGGCCCCGCCGGATCAGGCGCTGGCCGCGAGCTCGACCCAGCCGACGACCCGGAGGACGGGGATGCGGACGGTGTTGAGGTGGAGGAGGCGGCGCTGCTTCTGGCGCTCGGCCTCCTCCGGGTCGAGCTCGATCTGCTCGGCGACCGGGCTCTCCCGCAGCGCGCGCAGCGACAGGATCGCGGTCGTGGTCTTGCGCCACCCGTCTCGTTCTCGCTCTGGCCGCGCCTCGCGCACGATCCGCGGATCATATCGTCCCGAGCCGGAATGAACCGCCGTCACGGTTTCGTGCATACTAGAGGTTGCACACTGAAAGCGGCGTGCAGACCGAGGAGGACAGCCATGACGTGCACGCGTGAGATGAACCGCCGCTCCCTGGGGGCGGCCCTGATCGCCCTCACATGTCTTGCCCAGCCGAGCCCGGCCCAGGAGGAGGCCGAAGGTCCGGTGACCGACGAGGTCTTCTCGGACCAGATCGGCATCGAGGTCGTCAACGTCGACGTCGTGGTGACCGACAAGAAGGGCCGCGCCGTGGAGGGTCTTGAGCGCGAGGACTTCGAGCTGCGCATCGACGGCCGCCTGGTCGAGATCGCCAACTTCTACGCCGTGACCGGCGCCGAGGCGACGCCGGCGCCGGCGCCGGCCGTGGAGGAGGACGCGGCGCCGCCGGACGCCGCCGCGCCGCGCGATCCGGTCCACGTGGTCGTCTACTTCGACAGCTTCTACCTGACGCCGATCAGCCGCAAACGGGTGCTCGAAGACCTGCCGGCCTTCTTCGAGCGGCAGATCGCCGACGGCGCCCGGATCCTGCTCGCCGTCCACTTGCAGGACCTCAAGGTGATGTCGGAGTTCACCGACGACCTCGACGAGCTGCGGAGCGCCCTGGCGAGGATCGCCGAGGCCCCCGCCGCGGGCCTGCAGCAGACCACGGGTCATCGCCTGACGCTGGACGGCCTCCGCGACATCTACAATGTCTGTGAAGACAGTCCCATCCTCGAGCCGTGCCTCGACTGTTTCGAGCAGATGGTCGGGCTCGCCCGCTCCTTCGGCGCGGGAGCGCTGGCCGAACGGCGGGGAGCGGTGGCGGCTCTCAACGACGTCGTCAACGCCCTCAGCGTGCTCGAGGGGCGCAAGAGCGTGCTCCACGTCAGCGACGGCATCCAGCAGCACCCCGGAATCGACTTCTTCCACTACATCGGCGAGCAGCTCTGCCCCCAGCGGCGCGGAGATCTCACCGAGTACTACCTGCACCAGGACGTCGAGGACCTCAAAGACGTCGTGGCGCGGGCCAATGCCAGCCGGGTGACGTTCTACGCCCTGGAAGCGGCGGGCGTGCGCAACTTCTCCTCGGCGTCGGCGGAGTACGGCGACCACTTCTTCAAGCCTTCGGGCGAAAACGACATGATCCGCATCGCCAACCTCCAGAGCACCCTGCACTACCTTTCCGCGGAGACCGGGGGCAAGGCGATCCTCAACGCCAACGCGTACGCCGCCGACCTCGACAAGCTGGCGGGCGAGCTGCGCACCTACTACTCGCTGGGCTACCAGCCCGAGCATCCCGGCCGCGGCCGCAGCCACTACGTGAGAGTGAAGGTGCCCAAGAAGAACGCCGAGGTGCGTTACCGCCGCACCTTCCTGCACAAGAAGCCCGACCAGCAGCTCGCCGACCGGGCGCTCGGCGCGGTGTTCTTCGGGGCCGGCGCCAATCCCCTCTCAGCCACCGTGGAGGTGCGGACGACGCGCCCGGGCGAAGCGGGTCGAGTGGTGGTGCCGCTCGAGATCGCGGTGCCCCTGGCCCGGCTGGTCCTGCTGCCGCACGCGGACGCCCGCCGCGGCCGCATGACCGTGGTCGTGGCCGCCCCCGACGAGAAGAACGACGAGATCGCGATCCGCCGCAAGGACATCCCGGTGAGCCTGGCCCACGGAGCCACGCCGGCCGAGGACGACGTCTGGCGCTTCGGCGTCAACGTCGAGCTGGTGCCCGGGACCTATCAGCTCGGCGTGGGCATCTGGGACGAGGTCGGCGCCACCGGTTCGTTCCTGAACGTCCCGGTGGAGGCCGCCCTGGCGTCCGCGGGCGAGGGCGGGGCCACGGAATAGTAAGCTGCGCTCCATGAGCTCGGAGCTGCCCGCCCCCGGATCCTTCGGCGCCTGGGCGCTGGCCAGCCGGCCGCCGACGCTGGCGGCGGCGTTCGTGCCGGTGGCGGTGGGGGCCGCCTGCGCCGCCGCCGCCGGCGGCCTGCGCCTCGTCCCCACGCTGGTGGCGCTCGCCGCGGCGCTGTGGATCCAGATCGGCACCAACTTCGCCAACGACGTCTTCGACTACGAGAAGGGCGCCGACACCGGGCAGCGCCTGGGACCCACCCGCGCCGTGCAGGCCGGCCTCCTCGACGAGCGCCAGATGCGCCGCGGCATGTGGACGGCTTTCGCCATCGCCGGTGTCGGCGGCGTCTACCTCACGTGGGCCGCCGGCTGGCCGCTGGCGGCCATCGGCGTCGTCTCGATCCTCGCCGGCATCGCCTACACCGGCGGCCCATTCCCCCTCGGCTACAACGGCCTCGGCGACGTCTTCGTCTTCGTCTTCTTCGGCTTCGTGGCGGTCTGCGGCACCGCCTACGCCAGCCTGCGCGCGGTGCCGGAGCTGGCCTGGTGGGCGGCGGCGGCGCCGGGCGCGCTGGCCACCAACATCCTGGTGGTCAACAACGTGCGCGACCGCGCCGGCGACGACGCCGCCGGCAAGCGGACGCTCGTCGTGCGCTTCGGCCGCGCCGCTGGCGTCGCCGAGTACGTAACGATGGCCGCCGTGGCCTACGCGGTGCCGCCGGCGCTGTGGCTGCGCGGCCTGGCGTCGCCGTGGGCGCTGGCGCCGCTGGCCACCCTGCCGCTGGCCGCCGCGCTCACCGCGCAGCTCGTCCGGCGCGAGGGACGTCCCTTGAACGCGACCCTGGTGGGCACCGCCCGGCTGCTGGTGCTCTTCGGGGTGCTCTTCGCCGCCGGGCTCGCGGTCTCCCGGCCGTGAGCCTCTCCGTTTTCGCCGCCGCCGCCGAGGTCCCCGAGCGGACGGCGCTCGTCGTCGAGGGCCGGGAGATCTCTTTCGCCGAGCTGGCGGCGCGCGTCGAACGGATCCCGGCTCCTCGCCCGGTGCTCGTCGGCCACGCCGACCTCGACACGCTGACGCGGCTCTACGCGTTGATCGAGCTCGGGCGTCCGGCCGTGCTCCTCCACCCGCGCTGGACGGCGCGGGAGCGCGAGCGCTTCCTCGTCGCCTGCGGCGAGCTCGAGCCCGACCCCTCGGTGCCCGACGACGAGCGGCCGCTCGCCGTCGTTCCCACCTCGGGCTCGAGCGGCGAGCCCAAGGGCGTGGTCCTCTCCCGCCGCGCCTTCGCGGCGGCGGCGGCGGCCAGCGCCGCCAACCTCGGCTGGCGCGACGACGACCGCTGGCTGCTCAACCTGCCCATCGCCCACGTCGGCGGGCTCTCCGTGATCACCCGCTGCCTGCTCGCGCGACGCCCGGTGGTGGTCCATCCCTCGCCGCGCTTCGACGCCGCCGAGGTTGCCGCGCTCGCCCGCCGCCGGCGGGTCACCCTGATGTCCCTGGTGCCGACGGCGCTGCGGCGTCTGCTCGAGCCGGGGCTCGCGCCGCCGGCGCGGCTGCGCGCGGTGCTCGTCGGCGGCGCTGCGGCGTCGCCGGCGCTGCTGGCGTCGGCGGCCGGCCGCGGCTGGCCGGTGCTCGCCACCTACGGCCTCACCGAGGCCTGCTCCCAGGTCGCCACGGCGCTCTACGGCACCCGATACGGCGCCGAGACGGGCTGCGGGCCGCCGCTGCCGGGGGTCGAGGTGCGGATTTGCGACGGCGTCATCGAGGTCCGAGGCCCGCAGCTCATGAGCGGCTACCTGCCGCCCGGCGGCGAGCCCTTCACCGCCGACGGCTGGCTGATGACCGGCGACCTCGGCCGTCTCGACGACGCCGGACGCCTGCACGTGGCCGGCCGCCGCGACGCGGTCATCGTCAGCGGCGGCGAGAACGTCCACGCGGAGGAGGTGGAACGCGTCCTCGAAGAGCATCCGGCGATCGACGCCGCCTGCGTGTTCGGCGTCGCCGACGACGAGTGGGGCGAGGTCGTGGCGGCGGCGCTCGCGGCCCGCGAGCCGCCCTCCGACGGCGAGCTCGAGCGTCACCTGCGGGAGCGTCTCGCGCCGTTCAAGGTCCCGCGGCGGATCGCCTACCTGCCGGAGCTGGCGCGGCTGCCGTCGGGCAAGGTCGACCGCCGGGAGGCGGCGCGGCAGGCGCGTCCGGGACTGCGGCGCCTCGGGGGGTAGGCCCCCGTGCCTACCCGACCGTTCGCAGGACGGCGCCAGCCGCATGCCGAGGCGTTCGGACGCGGTCTCGGCGCCGCGAGCGTAGACGAGCGCGAGGTAGTGGAGCAGCGTGGTCTTGCCGCTGCCCGGGCCGCGATCAGGTCCTTCCCGATCTCGGGCGTCGCGAGCTTGCGGCGGACGCCACGGGCCGCGGCGCCGATCAAGTCCGCCGTGAGCTTGGCGACAACGGCTATCCAGAGCGGGCTCATGGCATCCCTCCTGCGTCCGAGAGCCTAACCTACGTCTCGGATATTACACAACCTGCTGAGGTAAAGAGCTTGCAGGCAGTCTGGCCTTCGAGCCCGCAGGGCGACAGCCGGTAGCCGGGGGTTTCAACCCCCGGCGGCGGTCGGCGCCAGCAGCCGGGGGTTGAAACCCCCGGCTACCGGCTGTCGCCCTGCGGGCTAAAGAAGGGGCACCCGACACGGTTGCCGCGGGTGTCCGATTCTGGGATCATCCGATCCCACGAGCGGAGCGTCCGCCGTCCTCCGAAGGCTCCGGGACGCGCCGCCGGCCGCGCGAGACACGTGGCATCCCGTTTGCTCCATCCCGCGGAGGAAGGGATGTCCGATGACGCTGCCGCAAGTGATGGAAGAGACTGCCGTCGCCCCCCCCGCCGTCCGGCCCGGACGCGTGCTGGTCGCCGACGACCAGCGCGACGTGCTGGAGTCGCTCGAGTTCCTGCTCAAGACCGAGGGCTTCGAGGTCGAGACCACGACCTCGCCGCGGGTGCTGCTCGACCGCCTGTCGAAGCAGGACTTCGACGTCGTCCTGATGGACTTGAACTACGCCCGCGACACCACTTCGGGCCAGGAGGGCCTCGACCTGCTGGGCGAGATCCAGGGCCTCGACGACGCGCTGCCGGTGGTGGTGATGACGGCGTGGGCGAGCGTCGAGCTGGCGGTGGAGGCGATGCGGCGCGGCGCCCGCGACTTCGTCGAGAAGCCGTGGGACAACAACCGCCTGCTCGCCATCCTGCGCACCCAGACCGAGCTCGGCCGCGCCCTGCGCCGCGGCCAGCGTCTGGAAGCCGCCAACGAGCTGCTGCGCGGCGGCGAGCTCCCGAAGCTGATCGCCGAGTCGGCCGCCATGCGGCCGGTCCTCGAGATCGTCAGGCGCGTCGGACCCTCCGAGGCCAACGTGCTGATCACCGGCGAGAACGGCACCGGCAAGGGCCTGGTGGCGCAGGTGCTGCACGCGGTGTCGCACCGCGCCGCCGAGCCGCTCGTTACCGTCAACATCGGCGGGCTGTCGGAGACGATCTTCGAGTCGGAGCTCTTCGGCCACGTGCGCGGCGCCTTCACCGACGCCAAGACCGACCGGGTGGGCCGCTTCGAGCTCGCCGACCGCGGCACCCTGTTCATGGACGAGATCGCCAACATGCCTTCGCCGCTGCAGCAGAAGCTGCTGCGGGTGCTGGAGACCGGCGAGTTCGAGCGCGTGGGCTCGTCGAAGACCCGGCGGGTGGACGTGCGGGTCGTCTCGGCGACCAACGCCGATCTCGCCGCGGAGGTGGAGGAGGGGCGCTTCCGCCGCGACCTGCTTTTCCGCCTCAACACGGTGGAGGTGCGGCTGCCGCCGCTGCGCGAGCGCCGGGAGGACATTCCGCGGCTGGCCCGCCACTTCCTGGCCGAGCACTGCCGGCGCTACCGCAAGCCGCCGCACGAGATCGGCAAGGACGCCATGAAGGCCCTCCTCGACCACGGCTGGCCCGGCAACGTGCGCGAGCTCAGCCACGTGGTGGAGCGCGCGGTGCTGATGGCCGACGGCGAGGTCGTCAAGGCGCCCGACCTGGGGATCACGGGCGAGGCCGCGCGCGCCGCGCGTCTCGACGAGATGACTCTCGAGGACGCCGAGCGCCTGCTCATCCGCAAGGCCCTCGAGCGCTACGCCGGCAACGTGAGCGAGGGCGCCAAGGCCCTTGGGCTCTCGCGCAGCGCCCTCTACCGCCGGCTCGAGAAGTACGGTCTGTGAGCGGGGCGCCGAGGCACAAAAAATGGGGAGCGAGGCCGCTCCCCACAATCCCAGATGCTCTCTCTCTTGTCGGAGGCGGCCAAGAGCCGTTTGCGGGTCTTGGCGCCGGGCTTGCCTGGTCCGCGCGGCCGGAGCCGGCCGCGGGCAGGTGGCTGAACGGCGTGCATCACGCGCCGTTCACTACCTATAGGGTGGCGGGGGCCGGCGAAAAATATAGGCGGCGGCGGATTTCGCCGCGATGGCGGTGAATCGCGCGATCAGCGCGGATCAATGGCCGGTCTCGAGCACGCGGATGCGCAGCCGCCCCATGAGCTCGGCCAGGCGTCCCAGCTCGCGGACTCCGGCGCCGTCCTCGAAAGACCAGGTGCCGAGGGCCACGTGGGCGGCGTCGAAGGGCGCGTCGAGGGTCGCGTCGAGGTCGATCCAGCGGCCGTCGACGAGCGCCTGCGTCCACATGTGGTAGCCGAAGATCGCCGAGTCGCCGGCGAAATCGTCGGCGTAGATCAGCCCGAAGACCCCGCGCGAAGGAACGCCGGCGGCCCGCAGCAGGGCGCCGAGGAGCACCGCGTGCTCGGTGCAGTCGCCCGAGCGCGTCGCCGCCACCTCGGCGGCGGTGGCGAGCCCGGTGTCGAGGTCCTTCTCGGTCACGTAGCCGGCGACGAAGGCGCGCAGGCGCTCGGCGCGGGCCGCGTCGCCCGCCGGCTCGCCGCGCCGCCAGGCCCGGGCGAGCAGCTCGCGGACGCCGGGATCGTCGTGGGGCACGAAGGTCGTCGGCCGCAGCAGCTCGGCGCGGTCGGCGTCCGCCGCCGGCGTGGTCGCGCCGAGCTCGACGGTGACGCGCGCGGCGTCGCCGTGAGGCGCCGCCCGCTGGGCGCCCACGCTCGGCAGCTCGGGCGCTTCGCCGCCGTCGACGCGGACTTCGTAGACGGCGCGGCGCAGCCGCCGCGGACGCTCGATCGCGCCCTCGGGGTGGACGAACAGGCTCACCAGCAGCTCGGGCGCTTCGAGCGGGCGTCCCAGGGCCTCGGCGCGGGTACACAGGACCTGGACCACGTCCATGCCCAGCAGCGAGGTCGCGCTGCGCACCGTGCGCCCTTCGGCGTCGAGGTGGACGACGCTCGCCAGTTGGGGCTGGGCGCTCGTCGTGTGGCGCCAGCGGCTGGTACGCCGGGTCGCGCCGCCGGCCGTCACCTCCTCGCCGCGAGCCTCCAGGACCCAGCGCAGGGTGATCGGCTCGAGGCCGAGCTGGGGGTCGACGGTCCTGAGCGAGAAGTCCTCGGCTCCCGCGGCCACTTCCTCGCGGATCCGCCGGCGCAGCCGGGCGGGCGTGAGCCAGTCGCCCGCCGGCAGGGGCTCGATGGCCTCCTCCTGCCCGACCACGACGCCGTCCTCGGTGAAGCGGTAGGCGGCCTCGACCGGCAGCGCGCCGAGCCGCTGCACGACCGACGCGCGCAGGGGCCGCCCGCCGCGGGTCTCGACGAAGCGGCTCTCCAGCTCGACGGAGACCACGGTGGTGCCACGGCGCAGCTCGAGCCGCAGCGTCAACTCGCTGACGATCTCGTCGCCGCGGCGCTCCTCGCGCTCTACGGCCCAGCCGGCCCGCTGCCCGCCGAGCTCGAGCGCGTACCAGTCCTCGTGCGGCGATTCGGCGGCCCCCGCCGGCGCCGGCACGGCCGTCACCAGGAAGCCGAGCAGCACGGCGAGGTAAAACCCTCTGCCCGCTCGAGACGTATCTAGGAGTGCGTACAACTTCCTCTCCTTCTCCAAGCCCCCGGAGGACGTCATCTCCTCCGGGGGCTCCTCTTCCGGCGCTCTTCACCGGCGCACCCCGCGCCCCGGCCGCGTGGTGCGCGCCGGATTATCCAACACCCTCGCGGCCGACCGGGTCGACCCGCGCAATCACATATTGCAATTCGGCGATTTGTCAGGCGGAACGCCGGCCTGACCGACCTTCCCTGAGGGCGGAGGCGCGGCGACGGCGCGCGGGCACCGAGCGCCGCAAGAACGAGGCCTGGCGGGCTTCTGCGGCTGCGGCCGAGGGACCGGACCCGGACCCGTCAGGAAAAAAACTCGCATATCTTCGTCGTAGGGCTTGACATCCGAATGCACTCTCGGTAGAATTCCTACCGGTCGGTCGAAACGTGAGCGGTCGCTGCCGCGCCGCTGCGAGGACGGCCGCGCCTTCCGAGATTCCGAGATTCGAGCCAGACCGCGAGGAGGTCTCGCCATGCACCCAGCCAGCTCCCTTCCGCAACCGCGACCGCTACCACGTCCGCGGCTCGGCGCCGCCGGGCCACCCTCCACCCCGCTGTTCCACGCCCGAGCCTCCTCCCACCTCGTGGCCGGCGCCGCCGTTTCGGGCGGCGCCGGCCGCGACCGGTCGGCTTTGACCCCAGACCGCCGCTTCGATCTTGATGACTGTCCCACGGACGAGTTTGCCACAGACAGCCGAGCAGGCCCCGCCGGCGGCCGGCGGCGATGCCGCTGAAAGCCGGCGACGGCGATCATTTGGCGTCCAGGCGACCTTCGGGTCGCCTCTTTTTGTATTCTGGCCCCGGAGGCGACACGGAGTGAAGGAGACCGCTAGCGTCGAGGTTGGCGAGCGGCAACGGATGCTGGCCGAGAACCGGCGCCGCGACGCCGAGGTCCCGGCCGAGCGCTACGCCGCGTGGGACCCGGCCGAGACGTCGATGCGCCTGGAGCGCCGGCGTCTGGCGGGGCGCATGCTGCACCGCGCCGGCGCCTTTCCCGGCGTGGGCACGCCTTGCCTGGAGGTGGGTTACGGCGCCCTCGGCTGGCTCGGCGAGCTCGTCGCCTGGGGCGTCGCCGAGCGCCGGCTGCACGGCATGGAGCTCGACGCCGAGAGGGCGGCGCGCGCCCGCGAGGTCCTGCCGGCCGCCGATCTGCGGGTGGGCGACGCCGCCGAGCTGCCGTGGCCGGAGGCGTCCTTTGGCCTGGTGGTGGCGTCCACGGTCTTCACCTCGGTGCTGGCCCCGGCGACGCGGCGGCGGATGGCGGCCGAGATCGTCCGCGTGCTGCGGCCCGGCGGCGCCCTGCTGTGGTACGACTTGCGCGTCGACAACCCGCGCAACCGCGCGGTCCGCGGCATCGGCCGCCGGCAGCTCCGGGAGCTCGTCGCGCCGCTCACGGGAGAGATCCGCTCCCTCACCCTGGCGCCGCCGCTGGCGCGGCGGGTGGCGCCCCGCAGCCACCTCGCCGCCGAGCTGCTGGCCGCGCTCCCCTTCCTGCGTACCCACCTGCTGGCGGTCCTGGTCAAGCCGCCGAGCCGAGGCGTCAGCGAGGAGTCAGCCTCCCCGCTTTGAAAAAGGGGGGACTGAGGGGGGATTTCCGCTCGCGGTGACCACGCGGTTGCGGCCGGCCAGCTTGGCCTGGTAGAGACGCTGGTCGGCGATGGCCAGCGTCTGCTTGATGTTGACCCCGTCGGTGGGCCACACGGCGACGCCGATGGAAACGGTGACGCGGGTGGTGCCGCCGCGCTGATCGACGGCGACGGCGGCGCGCTCGATCTCCGAGCGCAGGCCGTCGAGACGGCTGAAGGCGTCCTCGTTCTTCATCCCGGGGAACAGCGCCGCGAACTCCTCGCCGCCGTAGCGGGCCAGCAGATCGGTGGTGCGGAATGATTGGGCGAGGAGGCGGGCGACCGTGCGCAGGGCCTCGTCGCCCACCAGGTGGCCGTAGGTGTCGTTGAAGCGCTTGAAGTGATCGACGTCGATCATGGCCACCGCCACCGGCTCGCCGCTGCGCGCCGCGAGGGCTCCGATGCGCATCAGGCTCTCGTCGAAGAAGCCGCGGTTGGCCAGCGTGGTGAGGCGGTCGCGGTTCGACAGGCTGCGCTGCTCGAGGGCGCGGACCACGAGCGTCACCGCCAGCACCGTGGCGACGGCGAGGAGCGCCAGGCGTCCGAGCTGCGCGGGCCAGGCGACCTCGACGTCCGACACCAGGGTCGTGAGGTAGACCAGGCCCAGGTACTGCGCCACCGCCGCGATCCCGGTCAGGACGCAGATGCGCCAGTCGTAGCGCAGGCTGGTGGCGCCGATCGCCAGGAAATACACCGGGAAGAGCACCAGGTCCCCGATCGTCCGCTCGGCGGCGCCGAGGTGGACGAGCATCCACAGGCAGAGGCTGACCAGGGTGACGTCGAGCACGCCGCTGAAGAAGCCGATCCAGCTCCGGCCCCAACTGCGCATCACCGCCGAATAGACGACCAGGGCCTCGGCCAGGGCGGCGATGCCCATCCACAGCACCATGGTCTGGCCCTGGCCGGGGGAGATCAGGTACTGGCGCAGCGGAACGTAGAGGACGACGATGACCATCAGCAGCCGGATGCCGGCCACCAGCCACTCGCCGCGCAGGCCGGCGTCGACCAGAGCGGGCTCGGGGGCGGCGGCGAGACGGCGCAGCAGGCGGCGCCAACTCGACTCCGCCGAGTTGTCGGGAGGAGAGTCCAGTCCGCCAGCTTGGGAGCCGGATTTCATCAGGCCAGGCGGTCCATCGGCGAGAGAGGATCTGGTGGAGCCGAAGGGAATCGAACCCTCGACCTCTTGAATGCCATTCAAGCGCTCTCCCAACTGAGCTACGGCCCCACGGGGAAGCGGAGTATAGACGTCCCCCCGCCGTTCTGTCAATGCCGCAGAGGCGGGCCGGAGGCCGCTAGAAGCGGTAGCCCAGGCCGACGTGGGCCATGGCGAAGAACTGGACGGCGTCGAGGTCGGCGTAGTGGCCCGAGAGCTCGAGCAGCAGGCTGAAGCGCTCCGTCAGGTGGACGTCTCCGGTCACGCCCAGCACCACCCCGAGCGCGGTGTCGCCGGCGCCGAAGGCGTCGAGGTCGTAGAAGCCGAGCCCGATATAGAGGCCCGAATCGAGCAGACGGTCCGCGAAGAGGTACTCGCCGGCCGCGGTGAGGTAGCGCAGGTCGGCGTCGAATCCGCCGCCGTCGAGGGCGAGCTCGCCGACGCGGACGCCCCACTGGGTGCTGTTGTCGATCTTCATCGAGAAGAGAGCCTGCCAGCCGAAGTTGTCGAGGCCCACGTCGGGCTGGTCCTCGATCGAGCCGCCGAGACCGGCCTGCAGGCCGACGGTGTAGGTGTACGCGCTCTGGGCCAGGCCGGCGGCCGGCACGAGCGCCAGCGCCAGGAGCGCGAATAGGGGTGTCGTCAGCCGGGGACGTAGATGCCGCAAGGTGTCCTCCTTCAATGACGCGGCGGCGGGCCGCGGTGCGTCGGGGAGATTCTGCCAGATTCCGGTCGCGCCGAGGTTAGAATCGACGCCGGAGACGATCAGCTTGTCATGTTCTACGGACGACCTTCCTCCGGCGTCACACGCCGCCGCCGTCCTCCTGCCGCCCTGGAGACGGCGTGGCGGCACCTGCTGCAGTTCCTCTTGCCCTCTCCCTGCCTGGGCTGCCACGAGACCGTCTGGGAGAGCGCGGACTCGCTCGGCTGTGCCGCCGCTGCCGCCGGCGGCTCGTGCGCTGGCCGCGGGACGGTTGCGCCGCCTGCGGCCGTTGCCTCGACGCCGCCCATCCGCCGCCGGGCTACCGCTGCGGCCGCTGCCGCGAGCGGCCGCCGCCCTACGACCGGCTGGTGAGCACCTGGCGCTACCAGCCTCCCCTCGACGAGGTGCTGACCGGCTTCAAGTTCCGCCGCCTCGACTACCTCGGCACCCAGCTCGGCCGCGCTCTCGCCCGGATCCACCGCGACGAGCTCGGCGAGTGCGGCGTGGTCGTTCCCGTGCCCCTCTACTGGACGCGCCACCTGCGGCGCGGCTTCAACCAGGCGGCGCTCATCGCCCGGCCGCTCGCCCGCGCCCTGGAGCTCCCGCTCGTCGCGGCGCTGGTACGCCGCCGTCCGACGCCGCACCAGAGCCGCCTGGGACGACGCCAGCGGCGGCGCAACCTCGACCGGGCCTTCGCCGTGCGCCGCGGCGGCGTGCTGACCCCTCCGACGCGGAAAGACGTCGCCCGCGCCCTCGCCGCGCGATGCGTGCTCCTGGTTGACGACGTGACGACCACCGGCGCCACCCTGGAGGCGGCCGCCGCCTGCCTGAAAGAGGCGGGTGCCGGCCGGGTCGTCGCCCTCACGGCGGCGCGGACCCCGGCCCTGTTGCATGAATGACGCACTTGAGTGTACAATCGCCACGCTGCCGAACGGACCGACCGGCGACCCGGCCGCGGACTTCTTCGAGCCTTGATGGAGGTTTGCGATGCGCCGGCCACAGCGGCGTCGCGGCGGCGGATGGGAGCGTGTCATGGTCCGATTCTTGCACTGAACTTCGTGCCATGGTCCTCGTCGACATCGACAGGCTCCGCGATCGGAACCTGAAATCCGGCGGCTGGCGGCAGGCCGCTTGCGGCGACGGGCCGTTCCGGTTATCGTTGAGGTCCGAGCCGCTCCGACGCACAACTCGAGCGCACCATCCGCCATCGAGAGCCGACACGAGAGTTGCACCATGAACGAGAACAGCTTCCCGGAACCTGAGATCGACGCCGTGCCGTACCGCGAGACGGGGCCGGACAGAACGCGACAGGACCGGCTGCCGGTCACGGCTTTCTTGCTCCTGTGCTGCGTCGTCCCGTGCGGTGTCCTCAGCCCGCCGCTGAGGGCGGAGGAGGCGGCGGCGCCCATGGTTTCGGGCCGGGTTCTCGGGGAGCCGGTCGTCGAGGCCCGGCAGGTCGGCGAGGCCCAGCCGGTCTCCGCCGCCGAGGTCTATGCCTACGACGTCGCGACCTACGCGCTCAACCAGGTGACCACGGACCAGAAGGGCCAGTTCCTCTTCCAGTCCTTGCCCGCCGGCCTCTACAAGATCATCGCCCACAAGGAAGGCTTCGTGCCGGCCGTGGAGCTGCTCCTGCGCCGCCGGGCGGACGCCAGCCAGTTCCTGGTGCTGCACCTGGTCGAAGAGGCGGTGGGCGACGTGCGCGCCGGCGAGAGCTACTGGGAAACGCGGGCCAGCATTCCGGCGGACGTGATGCGGCAGATCCGGCAGCTCGGCTTGCGCCAGGCGAGCGCCGAGCCGGGCCTGCTGATCGCCGGCGCCACCGGCTTGCAGACCCGGCTGGCGGCGCAGGGCGGCGTCGCCGATCTCGGCGAAGGCTACGGCCAGGCGCGGCTGACCGGCGCCGCGGTGGACGTGCACGGCAGCGTCGGCGGCATGGACCTCGCCCTCGACGGCCGCTTCCTCGAGCTGACGCCGACCGGCGCGGTCCCCGGCGGCGAAGTGACGAGCGTGTCGGTCTCGCTCGAGGACTCCCAGGACCGGCGCATGAGCCTCGTGACGTCGGCCGGCGAGGCCGCCGAGGTCCGCGGCGGGGAGACGGTGCCGGTGGATCTCAAGCACGTCCGCTTGAGCTGGTCCGGGGCGGCCGCCGGCGGCACTTCCGACATGTCGGCCAAGCTCGTCGACGAGAGCAATTTCTACGGCGGCGGCGCCGGCCTCTATCCCGACCTTCCCGCAACTTCGCGGACCCTGAGCCTCGAGGGCTCCTACTCCCGCGACCTGACGAGCGCCACCTCGCTGACCACCGGCCTCTCCTACAGCCAGCGCCAGGGCTCCCGGCTCCTCGGCCCCGACGGCACGCTCAACGACGAGGTCGTGGGCGCCTACGGCGTCGCCGGATCGCAGGTCCGACCGCGCGTGCTGGTCGAGTACGGACTGTTCTCCTCGCTGCGCGAGGGCGGGCTCTCGCTGATGCCCCACGGCGGCATCGTGGTGAGTCTGGGCGGGGACTGGAAGGCGCGGACGTCGTTTTCGCAGCGCTTCGACCACCGCCGCGAAGAGGGCGCCGACAACCGCTTCGACGCCGCCTTCTTCGACGACAGGGCCTCCTGCCGACAGAGCGGCGAGGCCTGTTACGAGGTGACGTTCGCCCGCGGCGCCGAGGGCGAGGAGGACCTGTCGATCGGCGCCATCCACCGCGAGTTCGCCGAGCCTCTGCGGCTCTACTTCAGCGACGATTTCTTCAATCGCCTGGAGAGTCTCCTGATGGTGCCCGGCGACGAGCTTCCCGAGCTCCAGTTCCGCATGGTGCGGCGCATCTCCCCCAAGGTCCTCGCCAAGCTCGAGTCCAATATCGCGTCGGGCGGCGGCGGCATCTTCTACGCCACCGACGAGATGGCGTACGAGAACCGGGTGCGCTATCTCGTCACGTCCCTCGACACCCACTTCCAGAACACGGCCACCGGAGTCTTCGTGGCCTTCCACTATCTCGAGCAGGCCTTCAAGTCGGTGATGGACGAGGCCGGCAGCAACGCGGCCAACGAGCTCGAGATCCAGCGCCTGCAACTGATGCTGACCCAGGACCTCTCCGCCCTCGCCGACATCCTCCCCAACCTGGCCGTGCGCTTCAACATGGAGCTGAGCCGCGGCGCGACGCCGTACACGCTCACCGACGACGAGCTCCACAAGAAGCTCATGGGCGGCATCTCGGTCAGCTTCTGATCCCTCCGCTCTTCCAGAAAATTGGATCCGGATGAATGGATCCGCGTCCATTTATCTGAATCCGGTCCGCCGCCGGCGGGCTGGAGAGGACGCCGGCCAGGATCCAAAAAACTGAGCTCAGTGGCACGAATCGTGCTTACCTCACACGCGAAGCTTTGGATTCGCGCCAAGCTTGCCGACTGTGGTCATGCCGAAGCCCCTCACCGCCGCCCGCCTGCCCTTCCTCGGCCTGGCCCTGCTTTTGGCTCTCCTGCTGGCGGCGCTGGGCGGGACCAGCTTCCAGCGTAAGATCGAGACCTTTCAGCCCCTGGGCTTCGTGTTCGAGGAGCAGCAGGGCACCTGGCGGGTCACCCGCGCCGAGCCGGAGACCGGCTTGCGCGCCGGCGACGGGATCCTGCGCGAGGAGGCGGTGGCGAGCGAGGCGCAGCTCCGCCAGCGCCTGGCCCGCCAGGCCCGGACGCCGCTGCTGGTCGGGCGCGACGGCGGCGTCGTCAACGTGCTCTACCAGCGGCCGGGCCTGGCGATCGACTACGCCTACCTGATCCTGGTGGCAATCGGCGTCCTTTACCTGCTCATCGGGCTCTACACGGTGCTCAAGGACAGCCGCGCTCCGGCCCGGCTCTTCTACCTCTGGTGCCTGCTCTCGGCGGCCTTCTACATCCTGAGCCCGCCGGTGATCCCCCGCGACGGCACCGACGAGCTGACCTTCCTCGTCGACCAATTTGCGCGCATCGTCCTGCCGGCGCTGACGCTCCACCTCTTCCTGGTCTTTCCGGCGCCGCTGGTCACCTCGCGGGCGGGACGATTCGCCCTGCCGGGGATCTATCTGCCGGCGGCGGTGCTCGTCGTCTTCCACGCCGACCAGATTTTTCGCGGCGGCGCCCTCTTCGGCCCGGCCACCGGGCGCACGCTGGCGTGGGTGGATCGCCTGGAGATCTGGCTCCTGGTCCTGTTCTCGATGGTCGCGGTGCTGGTGCTCTTCGCGCGGCTGGCGGCGCGCCCGATCTGGGAGCAGCGGCGGCAGATGCACTGGATCCTGGCCGGCATGGTGGGCGGCTACGCGCCGTTCCTGGCGCTCTACGTCGTGCCGTGGTCGCTCGGCCTCGAATGGCCGGATTGGACGGTGGCGGTCGCGGTCCTGGCCCTCGGCCTGGTGCCCCTCGGCTTCGCCTACGCCATCCTCAAGTACAAGCTGTGGGACATCGGCGTGATCCTGCGCGACTCGATCGCCTACTCGCTGACGGTGCTCGTGGGGCTGTGCGGCTTCGCCCTGATCCACCTGGCCCTCGAGCGCGGCCTCGGCGACGTGCTGGCGACGGCCCGCAACTTCCTGACCTTCGCCGCCGGTCTGGCGATCGCCGGCGTCCTGGTGCCCACCAAGAGCGCGATCTCGACCGGCCTCGAGCGCTGGCAGTATCGCCGCCGGCTGCCGCAGCGGCGCTCGCTCGACCAGCTCGGCGACGACCTCCTCCACGAACGCGACCTGACGCGGCTCTGCACGACCCTGATCGACCGTCTCACCGACGGCCTGATGGCCTATGCCAACCTCTACCTGGTGCAGAGCGGCGGCGTGCTGGTGCCGGTGCTCGCCGGCGCCGAGCTCCCGGAGAGGATCGCTCCGGACGCCCTCGGCGACGAGCTGTGGCGGCGCGACGTGCTCGGCCTGTCGCCGGCGGCGCTGCCGGGCCAGGAGCCGACGGTCAAGGAGCGCCTGTTCGCCGCCGGCTACCGCTATGCCTTCCCCCTCCTGGTGCGGGAGCACCGGGTGGGAATCCTGCTGGTCAGCTACCGGTTCGACGACGAGCCCTTGAACAGCGAGGACCTCGAGCTCACCCGCGGGCTGCTCAACCGGGCTTCGCTGGCGATCGAGAACGCCCACCTGCTGGAAGAGGTCCGCCGCCGTCTCGAGGAGGTCAGCCGCCTCGAGGAGCACAACCAGGGCATCATCGACTCCTCGCCTGCCGGCATCGCGGAGCTCGACCGCGACGGCCGCGTGGTCTCGGCCAATCAGGCCTTCAGCGCCCTCGTCGGCGTGCCGGTGGCCGAGCTGCGCGGCCGCGCGGTCGAGGAGGTGCTGCCGGTGCGGCCCTTGCCGGAGCCCGGGGACGGCCTGGTGGAGGTCAGCTACAGCGATATGTCGGGCCGCGAGCGCTACCTGCAGCTCGCGGTGGCGCCGCACGGGGACGGCGGCGAAGCCCTGCGCATCCTGATCGTGCAGGACACCAGCGAGCTCATCGCCATGGAGCTCGCGCTCAAGGAGAAGGAGCGCCTGGCGGCGCTGGGCCTGCTGGCGGCCGGGGTGGCCCACGAGGTCAACACGCCGCTGACCGGGATTTCGAGCTACGCCCAGCTCCTGCTCGCCGACGTCGGCGAGGGCCACCCGCACCACGAGGTATTGAAGAAGCTCGAGCGCCAGACGTTCCGCGCCGCGCAGATCGTCAACAACCTGCTCGAGTTCGCGCGCAACCGCCACGACGAGCTGGCGCCGGTGAGCCTCTCGAGCGTCGTCGAAGAATGCCTGGCGCTGCTCGCCGAACGGCTGCGCGAAGCCGGCGTGGAGGCCGAATGGCAGGCGCCCGCCGAGCCGCCCCGGGTGCTGGGCAACGAGGGCGAGCTGGGCCAGGTCTTCAACAACCTGATGGTCAACGCCGTCGACGCCATGGCGCCCCGGGGCGGCGGCCGGCTCACGGTGGGCCTGGCGGTGGACGGCGATCGGATCGTCGCCCGCATCACCGATACCGGCCCCGGCATCCCGCCCGAGCGCCTGGAGAGGGTCTTCCAGCCGTTCTTCTCCAGCAAGTGGGGCAAGGGCGGCACCGGTCTGGGCCTCGCCATCACCTACCACATCGTCCATCGTCACCGGGGGACGATCCGGGCGGAGAACCACCCGGGCGGCCGCGGCTGCACTTTCCTCATCGAGCTGCCCCGTCACGCGGTCCACTGAGCCCGCGCGCCCTGGCACGTCTCCGGACGCGGTGTAGTATCCGGATATGAGCAATATCCTGATCGTCGACGACGAGGAGGTCCTCCAGGACGTCCTGGCGTCGCTGATCCGGCGTGAAGGCTGGAAGCCGTGGAGCGCCCGCAGCGGCGAGGAAGCGCTGCACATGCTCGAGCGGGAGGAGCCGGACCTGGTCCTGCTGGATCTGATGCTGCCGACGATGTCGGGCATGGAGGTCTTGAAGCAGATCCGCCGCCAGTACCCGGAGCTGGTAGTGGTGATCATCACCGCCTTCTCGTCGATCGAGGGGGCGATCGAGGCGATGCGGGAGGGCGCCTACCACTACATCCCCAAGCCGTTCAAGAACGAGGAGGTGCTGCTCACCATCCGCAAGGGGCTCGACCAGAGGCGGCTCGAGCGCGAGAACAAGGAGCTGCGCGAGCAGCTCCGGCAGCGGTATTCCTTCGACAACCTGATCGGCAAGTCGAAAGAGATGCACCGGGTCTTCGAGCTCATCCGCCTCGCGGCGCCGTCGAAGTCGAACATCCTGATCCTCGGCGAGAGCGGCACCGGCAAGGAGCTGGTCGCCAAGGCCATCCACCACCATTCGCGGCGCTCCGAGGGCCCGTTCGTCACCGTCAATTCGGGCTCGATGCCGCACGACCTGCTCGAGTCGAACCTCTTCGGCCACGTCAAAGGGGCCTTCACCGGCGCCATCGCCAACAAGAAGGGGCTCTTCGAGCTGGCCGACGACGGCTCGATCTTCTTCGACGAGATCGGCAACATACCGCTCGAGACCCAGGCCAAGCTGCTGCGGCTGATCCAGGAGAAAGAGTTCATGCGCCTGGGCGGCGTCGAGACGTTGAAGGCGGAGGTCCGCATCATCGCCGCGACCAACGCCGAGCTCGAGCACCTGGTCCAGCAGGGACGGTTTCGCGAGGACCTCTATTACCGGCTCAACGTGATCACCATCAACCTGCCGCCGCTCGGCAACCGCACCGAGGACATTCCCCTGCTCGCCCGCCATTTCCTCGCCCAATGCGCCCACGAGAACGAGAAGCCGCTCCACGAGTTCACGCCGCGGGCCATGGAGCTGCTCATGGACTACCACTGGCCGGGCAACGTCCGCGAGCTCGAGAACGTGATCGAGCGCGGCGTGGTGCTGTCGACCGGCGAGGTCTTCGACGAGGACCTCTTGCCGCCGGCGGTGCGCGAGCCGCGCACGCCGCTGGCCCATCCCCCGGCGATGCCGTCGAACGGCCTGTCGTTCAAGGAGGCCGTCGCCAGCTACGAGCGCGAGCTGATCACCCAGGCCCTGAAGAACGCCGGAGGCGTGCAGAAACGCGCGGCCGACATCCTCCAGGTCAAGCCGACGACCCTGCACGAGATGATGAAGCGCCTCGGGGTCACGGCCCAGGCCTGACCGCGGGCCTGGTCCGGGGACGCGTTCCGGAAATCCGGCGTCTCTGATAAGATGCCGCTTCCGAGTGCCTCGGGACGGTGAAATCCGTGGCGCAGGCTCGCCGCGGAAGCCGCCGCGACCCGACAAACCCACCTGGCCGAGCCGCTATGACGTACCCCGGAAACCCGTCGCTGTCACCGGACGTTCAACGACGCACCTCGACGACCTTCGAGCAGAGCCTCGACCTGGTCGCACAGGGCCGGGACCAGGAGGCCCTGGCCGGCTGCGAGTTCATCCTCGGTCTCGATCCCCTCTTCCAGCCGGCCCGCAAGCTCCAGGGCCGTCTCCAGAGCCCCGAACGGCCGGTCCGGACCGACGACCTGCGGGCCCAGGATCCGCCGGCGCGGCCGCCTTTGCCCTCGCCCGCGCAAACGGCGCCGCTGAAAATCCCCCCCCTCGATCCCCCCAAGGGGACGCAGGCGCAGCGGCCGGCCGGCGGCCTCGGCGCCGTGCTCCAGCACCTCCTGGCGAAAAAGAGCTACCAGCAGGTCGTGCAGATCGCCGGCAGCCAGGCGCAGGCGATCGCCGACGATCCGCAGCTCCAGGCCCTCGTCGGCCAGGCCCGGGCCGCCCTGGCGGCGGAAGCGGCCGTGGCGCCGGCCTTCGCCGCGCCGGCGCCCGCCACGCCGGCGGCCGGCGGCGAGGTCCTCTCCTTCGACACCGTCGTCCAGGCGCCGGCGGAAGACGACCTCCTCGACCTGCAGCGGCTGAGCCTGTCGCTCGACAAGGAGCACGACGACCCTCTCTCCGAGATCAGCACCGAGCCACAGCTCGACGACCTCGATCTCGGAGCCGCCGACGAGCTGACCGGCGACGACGCGGAGGAGGGTGTGCCGGAATTCGGCGGCGGACCGGACCTCGACGGCGCCCTGGACCTCGACGGCAGGCTGGAGGACCTGGAGGCCCTCGACCTCGACGAGGACGTGCTGCCCGACCTCGACGAGGCGGCGCCGCTCGAGGACCTGTTGACGGTCGAGGCGACGACGCCGTTCACGGCGGGCGCGGCGATGGCGGGCGCGGCGGCGGCGGAGCCGGCCGGCATCGGGATCGGGGTCTCCTTCGACGCCGCGGGAGAGGCCGACGAAGAGACGGAGCGGATCGCGGAGCTGCTCGACGAAGGACAGGGGAGCTTCGACCGCGGCGACTACCAGGGCGCCATCGACGTCTGGTCGCGTATTTTCCTCATCGACATCTCGAACGGCGAGGCGTCGAGCCGGATCGAGGAGGCGCGACGGAAGAAGGCCGAGCTCGAGCGGCAGGCCGAGGAGATCTTCCACGAGGGCGTGGGCCACGTCGAGAGCGAGTCGCTCGAGGAGGCCAAGGACGCATTCCGGCGGGTGCTGGCCGTCGATGCCCACCACTCCCTGGCGCGCGACTATCTCGAGCAGCTCGAGGCCGGCAAGGTCCCCACCGTCGTGTCGCGCCAGAGCGAGGCGGACCTCGACGACCTCGACGCCGTCGGGCTCGCCGCGGCCGGCGCCACGGCGGCGAGCCCGACGCTGGAAGCGGCGGTCCGGCGCGACCGCGTCGTGGTGGTCAGGAAGACCGACAAACGGATCATTGCCCTGGCCGCGTTGGTGGCGATCCTGGTCGTCGGCGCCGGCGCCTATCTCTTTCTCAACAAGGACAAGCTGTTCCCGAACACCGCAGCGCAGACCGCGGCCCCGGCGCCGGCGCCGCGCGTCGATCCCATCGCCCGTGCCACCCGCCTGCACGAATCCGGGCAGACCGAGAAGGCCCTCGAGCAGTTGCGCAACGTCTCCGCCGACGATCCCGCGCACCCGGAGGCGATGGCCCTCATCGATCAGTGGGAGGCGTTGATCGCGGCCGTGCAGCAGGTAGACGCCGGGCCGCCGCCGGAGGTCCTCGCGCGCCGCAACCTGCTGCTCGCCGCCGCCCGCCAGGCGCACCGGGAGCAGCGGTTCATCAAGGCGAGCAAGTACTACGAGCAGGCGAACAAGATCCTCGCCCTGGATTCCGGCGACCGGGCCCTCTTGCTCAACTGCCAGGCCGAGCTCCAGGACCTCGCCGCGGAGATCAAGAAGTTCGAGCAGCGCGAATACGCCGCGATCCTTCCCGACCTGTGGCGCCGGCGCGACCGGAATCCCGAGGATCACGACGTCAGCCAGCTCATCGCCGACTCCTACTTCAATCTCGCGCTCGTCGATCTGCAACGCGGCGATCCGAAATCGGCCGCGGAGAAGCTCAAGGATGCGCTCGAGGTCGACCCGGACAACGACGACCTGCGGCGCCTGCAGCTCTTCGCCGACACCTACTCGGCCCGATCTCAGGACCTGCTCTACCTGATCTTCGTGAAATACCTGCCGTCGCGAGATCTGTAGGAGCCGCGGGTTCGATTCGATGAGCAAGCGCAAGAGCCCGAACGGCCGGGGGCTTCCGCTCTTCGACCTCCCCCTGCACGCCAACGACGAAGAGGCCGCGCCGGAGGAGGCCGAACGGCTCGTGGAGGACGCCGGCGACCTGCCGCTCGCCCCGCGCCGCGCGCGGGCCGCGGCGGCCGCTTCCGGCTCCGCCGCCGTCGACAAGACCCTGAGGAAGATCCCGGTAGTGCCGGCGGACGGCGAAACGGCAAACGGCGAAACTGCGGACGGCGAAACGGCGGACGAGCAGCTCGCGCCGCTCAGGGACCGGCTGCTCGCCGCCAGTCTCGATCTCGCGATCCAGGTGGTCGTCGCGGGAGGTGCCGTGGCGGCGGTGCGCGCCATGGGGGTCCCGGTCGCGCTCGCGGACGGCTTGCCCTTCGCCCTCTTCGGCCTGATCTTCTCCTTCCTCTACTGGTTCATTCCGCTCGCCTTCTGGGGCCAGACGCCGGGCATGGCGTGGGTCGGCAACTCGGCGGTCAGCCTGAGCGACGAACCCTTGACCTTCGCTCAGACCCTGCTGCGGTGGTGCGGCGCCCTGCTGACGCTGGCCCTCGCCGGCCTCCCCCTGCTCCTCGCCCTCGGGGGCCGATCCTTGAGCGACCGCCTGAGCGAGTCGAAGACGGTGGCGATCTGAGGCCGCGTCTACGGAACGTACTCGAAGCGGTACACGGTCCCTGGCCGGGAATCCTCGAAGCGCAGCCAGGCGCGGCGACCGTCCTTGCGCAGCGCCACCGCGCCGTCGTCGCCGGAGGACACGGACCAGCCCGCCTGGCGCAGCCGCGCCAGGAGCTCGCGCCGCACCGTCGAGACGCCGTCCGGCGTCAACAAGCTCACCGTCGGCCGGCCGCTCGCGGTCGGCTCGAAGTCGATCAGGCTCGCCGGCAGATAGAGCGGCAGGTCGGGCGGGAAGTCGCCGGGCAGGATGCCCACGAGCTCGGGCGCGCGGACGCGGCTCTTGACGTCCTCCGACGTATCGACCTCGAGCGCCGGCGCCACGTCGACGGTCTCGAGCTCCGGGCTCTCCGCAGGCGGCTCGGCGCAGGCGCCAAGCGCCAGCACGGCTGCGGCGGCCAGGAACCGGCCCGCCGTCGGCGGCCGGCGCGGTTTTCTGTTAGAATGGCGGCGCGTCATGGGCTTTCGGATCCGTCTCCTCGCGGCCTGCGGGCTTTTCTCGAGCTGGATGATCCTGCTGCTGACGGGGCTCGTGCTCGCGGGCTGGAGCCACCTCGTGCTCCTCGGAGCCCTCCTTGTCTTCCCCTGGCGTCAGGCGGCCCATCCCGGACGAAACCACGCGGAGGAGCCGCGCGTAGGGAGATGATGAAGGCCGTTGCCGGAATCCGCGCCGCCACAGACCCTGGAGAGATTATAGTGTCATCCCAGGACGAGTCACCTCGGATCAACCAGATCGAAGTCCCTCAGATCCGTCGCTACACGCTTGCCTCGCTCGCCGCGGCCGGCGTGGCCGGCGCTCTCGGCGTGCTGCGCGCCCGTTTCCAGCACAGCCACATGTTCACGCCCACACGGTATCCCGAGGGCGAGTGGGATCCGGCCCGCCAGGGTCTCGTCTACCGCGACGTCTGGTTCGACAGCGAGCCCGGCGTCCGGCTCCACGGCTGGTGGATCGAGCACGGCGCGCCGCGGGCCACCGTGCTCTACTGCCACGGCAACGCCGGCAGCCTGGGCAGCCGCGTCGAGATCTTCCGCTACTTCCAGCGTCTCAAGGTCAACGTCTTCGCCTTCGACTACCGGGGCTACGGCCGCTCGACCGCCGCCGCGCCGAGCGAGCAGGGCCTCTACCGCGACGCGCGCGCCGCCTACGCCTGCCTGACCGGGGAGCTCGGCGTCGCGCCGCGAGAGATCCTGCTCTTCGGGCATTCGATGGGCGGCGCGGTGGCCGTCGACGCGGCGCTCGACTGCCCGGTGTCCGGGCTCATCGTGCAGTCGAGCTTCACCGACCTGCGCGACATGGCGCGCCACGCATTCCCGGGGGTGCCCATGCACTGGATCACCCGCAACTGCTTCCGCAGCATCGCCAAGGTCGGGCGCCTCGGGATGCCCAAGCTCTTCGTCCACGGCCGGGCCGACACCGTCGTGCCGTACGTCCTCGGCGAGCGTCTCTACGCGGCGGCGGCGGCTCCGAAATCCCGCTTCGCCGTGCCCGGAGCCGATCACAACGACCTCCACCTTCAGGGCAAGGCGGTGCCGTACTTCCAGGTCCTGGCGCGCTTCCGCCGCCGCTGCGTGGGTTAGGTCAACAACCCGGGGAACGCGGCTCGAGGACCAGCAGCGTGAGCTCGTCGAAGCGCTCGAGCTCGTCGAGCGAGAGCTCGAACACGGGGCGACCCTCGAGCCAGGCGCAGAGGACGAAGAAGCTCTCTGGCTCCTCGCGCAGCAGCGAGCGCAGCCGCACCCGCTCCTCGCCGTCGCCGAGCGCGACTGTTTCGAGACCGGCCTTGCCGTCCTCGAGACGGCGGAAGAGACGCGGCAGCTCCAGCCCGCGGCCGGCGAGCAGGCGGCCGAGGAAAGGGCCGGTCAAGAGCACGAGCTGGAAGCTGGCGCCGCCGTCGGTCGAGCGGTAGATGCCGTTGCCGGGATCGCCGTAGGGCTCGCTGACGGCCACGAACATGCGGCTGGGGTCCTGCGGGTCGATCTCCACGTCGCTGGCCGCGACCTGCGGCAGCCCGGCGGTCACGCTCGTCCAGGTGGCGCCGCCGTCGTCGGAGCGGAAGAGGCCCTTCGTCCCGAAGCGTCCGGGGTGGAGCTTGGCTCCCTCGATCTCGCCGATGTTGCCCCCCGCCGAGGCCACCGTGGCCCACACGGTGCCGCCGGGGGCGACCGCGATGCGCGAGAAGGCGCGGCCCGAGAACGTCGTGGGCGAGAGCGCCTGCCGGCGGCGGAGGCCAGGACCGAGACGAGGACGAGGACGACGGAGGAACGCGTCATCACGCACCTCCCTTGACGACGTAGGGACGCCAGGCGTCGGCGGGGCCGAGCTCGGCCAGCACCAGCACGCAGTCGTTGCGGGCCTCGGCGAGCTCGACCTCGAGCTCGCCCGACTTGGCGAGGGGACCGAGGTCGAGGCGCCGCTGACGGACCGCCGCCAGCAGCTCGGAGGCGGCGCTGTCCTTGACCAGATAGCCCGAGGCCCCGGCCCGCACCGCCGGCGTCGTCGCCGACCCCGACCGCCGCGGCGAGCTCCTCTGAGGCCGAGCGGGGTATGCTGACCCGCGTGGTCGTCCACTTCGCCGACGCGAGCGCGCGGCGGCGTCGGGTCTCGTCCTGGACGAGGGCGATTGAGGATAGACTGAGCCTCCGGGCCTCCCGGAGCCGTCATGATCGAGTTCCCCTACGGCATCGCCGACTTCTACGCCATCCGCCGCGACGGCATGCTCTACGTCGACCGGACGGCGTACGTCCGCGAGGTCGAGCGCCTGGGTCGTGTCCTCGTTTTCCTGCGTCCCCGGCGGTTCGGCAAATCGCTCTGGCTCCAGACGCTCGCCAACTACTACGACCTGCGCCGCCAGGACCAGTTCGAGGAGCTGTTCTCCGAATTGGACGGAGGGCTCCACCCGTCTGCGCTCAGGAACCGGTACTTCGTGCTCCAGTGGAATTTCTCGGCGATCGATCCGAGCGGCGGCATCGAGCGGATTGCCCGGAGCCTCCGCGAGCACGTTACCTCGCGGGCCGAGGTCTTCGTTTCCGACTACGAGGGCCACCTGCCCGGCACCGTCAGGACCGACGCCAGCCCGGCCGTGGTGATGGACAGCCTCCTGAGCGCCATTCGGAAGACACCCTACAAGCTCCGGCCCGCGCTTGCGATCCTGCGCGAAGCGCGGACGCCACCTCTGCTATAATCGCCGGCCGAGATGAGGGACGCCATCCTGCGAGCGACGCTTTCCGCCCTCTTCCTCTGCGGCGGCGCGGCGGGGGCCCTGGCGCCCCCGGACGTCGAGCTGGTGCGTCCCGCGCCGGGCGAGGTGCTCGTCGGCGGCGGCGAGGGGGTCGTGGAGTGGACGCTGCGCGGCGCGCCGCTCGATCCCGCCGTCGAGGAGTGGGAGGCCTTCCTGTCGTTCAACGGCGGCGGCTTCTTCGCCGTGCGCCTCACCCCCCATCTCGACGCCGACCGCCGGCGCTTTGCCTTCCGCGTGCCCGCCGTCGCCACCGAGGACGCCCGCATCCTGCTGCGCTTCGGCGACGAGGTGCGCGAGGTGGGCGTCGACGTGCCGCACCGCTTCGCGATCCGGCTGCCACCCTATCCCGTGCCGGTCGAGCGGCGGCCGGCGCCGGGACGCGGCGAGGCGGCGAGGCCGGGCGAGCCCGGCGTCGTCGCCTGGGTCGAGGGGACGCGCCAGGGCGAGGGCCTGACGCTCGTCCAGGCGTCCCTGCCGCCGGCCGCCGGCCCGGTGGTCGAGGGCGGCGCGGCGAGGGCGCCCGCCCTGCTCACTCCGCGCTCCGACGCGCCCGTCCTGACGCTCGCCGACGAGCGCGCGCGGCCGTCCGCGTCGCGTCCGCTTGCCGCGGCGGCGGGCCGGGTCCTTCCCGCCGCTCCCATCCTCCTGCTGGGCTGCCGTCAGAACGAATGAGACGCGGGACCCTCCGCGTCCTTCGCGTCCGTTGACGGCGCGGCCGTGTGGCCTCGCGTGTCCGCCGTTTTCGTTCCGCGTCCGTGACGGCCTGAGGCGAACGCCGCCTCCGGCCGTCCTTATGTCATGCACGGCAGAGGATCCATGCCATGAGGAAAGCTCTTCCGCTCAGCTTCGTTTTGCTGTTCTTGCCCTCCTGGCTCGCCGCCGAGGTGGCGGGCCGGGTGACCACCGCGGGCGGCGACCCGGTGATGGGAGCGCGGGTCGAGATCGCCGGCACCGCGACCGCCGCCGTCACCGCCGGCGACGGCACCTTCCGCTTCCCGGAGGCCGACGCCGCGGTCACCGTCCGCATCCACCATCCCCGTTTCGAGACCCTGGAGGTCGAGGTGGCGCCGCTGCCGGCGACGGACGCGGCGCCTCCGGCGTTCGCGCTCACCTCCAAGCACCAGGTCTTCGAGGAGATCACCGTCTCCGCCTCCCGCGAGGCCGACGCCGGCTTCCAGCCGGTGAGCGTGGCGGTCTCGTTCATCGCCCTCGACGACAAGCCCACGGTGCCGTCGACCCTGGTCGGTCTCCTCGCAGGGGTGCCAGGAGTGGCAGAGAACGGCCAGGGGGGGCAGTTCCAGTCCTATTCGATCCGCGGCGTCGCGGGCCAGCGCGTGATGACCCTGGTGGCCGGCGTGCGCATCGTCACCGAGCGCCGCGCCGGCGCCACGGCGTCGTTCGTCGACCCGATGCTGCTCGACCGCGCCGAGGTGGTGCGGGGGCCGTTCTCCAGCTACTACGGGTCGGGGGCCCTGGGGGGTCTCGTCCAGGTCTTCCCGCGCGAGTTCGCGAAGCCGAGCTTCAACGCCGGCTACGACAGCGAGGGGGACCAGAGCTTCCAGCAGCTCGGCGTCGGCGGCGAGGACTGGTCCCTGGGGATCTCCCACCGCCAGGCTGACGACGCCGAGACGCCCGACGGCGAGCGTCTCTTCAGCCGATTCGAGCAGTGGTCCGCGGCCCTGACCAAGAAGTGGGACCTCGGCGAGTCGACGAGCCTGGAGCTGATCGCCATCCCGGCCATCGGCCGCGACATCGGCAAGCCCAACGCCGACTTCCCCGGCCGCACCACGATCTATCCCGAGGAGAACCACCTCGTCACCCGGCTGATCCTGCGCACCGGGGACCACTGGCGGGTGGACCTCTGGGCCCATCCCAACGAGCTGCTGACCCAGGACGAGGTGGGCGACGTCCGGGCCCTGGTGGACAACGACGCCTTCGACTTCGGCTTCAACGCCCAGAAGGAGCTCGAGCTCGCCTCGGGGCTGGCGGCCCGTCTCGGCCTCGACTACTTCGGACGCCGGGGCGTCCAGGCCACCGAGACGACGGAGAACGTCGTCACCGGCGAGAGGTCGACGGCGACGACGCTGGACGGCGAGCAGGACGAGCTCGGCGCCTACGCCTCGCTGCGGCGCACCTTCGGCCGCGTGACCGTGGAGGGCGGCGGCCGCTTCACCTGGCTCCAGCAGTCGAACGTCGGCGCCGAGTCGACGTCGAAGACCGCGGTGACCGCCTTCGCCGGGGTGACGGCGCCCCTGGGCGGCGGCTTCGAGCTCGCGGCCAACGCCGGCACCGGCTTCCGCTTCGCGGGGCTCTCCGAGCGTTTCTTCACCGGCACCACCGGCCGCGGCGAGATCGTCGCCAACGAGGACCTCGACCCCGAGCGCTCGCTGAGCGTCGACGTGGGCTTTCGCTACTACGCCTCGAAGCTCTATCTCGAGCTCTTCGCCTACCGCAACGAGGTGGACGACTACATCGAGCGCATCCGCCTTCCCAAGGGCGCGCTCACCTTCGTCAACCTCACCTCCGGCACCCTCGAGGGGATCGAGCTCTCCGGCTTCTACCAGGCGACGGACGCCCTGCGCGTGACCTGGGCGGCGCAGCGTCCGCGCGGCGAGGACGACGCCGGCGCGTCCCTCGGCGACGTGCCGGCGGCGCGCGTCGAGGCGGGCGTGGCGTGGCAGCGCGGCGCCTGGAAGGCGGGCGGCCGGCTCGAGCACCGCTTCGCCGAGGACCGCATCGGCCCGGGCGAGCAGGAGACGCCGGAGGCGGACCTGCTGTCGGCGTCGGTGGGCTACCGGCTGAAATCGGGCCTGGCGTTGACGCTGACCGGCACCAACCTGCTCGACGAGACCTACCTGCCGTCGGCCGACGAGCTGTCGGTACCGGGGCAGGGGCGCTCGTGGGGCTTGATGGTAGGCTGGAACTGGTAGGGCGGAGATCCTCTCCCAGTCCTCCCTTGAAGGGATTGACTCCTCGCTGGCGCATCGGCTCCGCGTTGGAGGGGATGGGCCGCATGGCACTAAACAAGTCGGGTGGCGGCGGCTCTATTGTTGAACAGGGCCAAGAACCCGGTGTTTTCATCCGAACCTCACGGTGAGCTTCCGGCTGGAATCGGACGCTAACGCGGGCGGTGCCCGGTGAACGCGAAAAGGAGGACGACATGAGTACCGTTCCAGGTCTGATTTCCGTAAGAGACATCGGCGCGAAGGGTGACGGCGCGAGCGACGACACGGCCGCGTTCCAGGCGGCCCTTCACGCCTTTTCCGGGCTCAAGGGACGAACCGTGATCGTGCCGCCCGGAACCTACAAGCTCACCGCGACGCTTCACTTGGAAGACGTCCTGCTGCTCGGACAGTCCGCGGGGGGATGGCCCGCCGACTCGAATTCGGGTCCCGTGCTCGTCATCGCCCACGACGAGCCAGAGGCTTTCGTGCTGGGCGCCGGAGCGTCCGTCCACGGCTTCGAGATCGACCATGTCACGGACGCTCAGAGCACGACCCTCAAGCTGACCCGGACCGGCCCCAGCGTCACGAACCTGAAGATTCACAAGCCCTGGATCGGTATCGCCTGCGACACGAAACCCCTGGAGCACAATCCCGGCCGCTTGCACGTCGCCAACGTCTTCATGATCAACGTCCGTCACGTCGGCCTCGACGTCCAATACACCTACGACGTCCCGACGATCGAGAACGTCGAGGTCTGGATCTCGGTCGAGAATCTTCGTTACCAGCAGACCGCCTTCAAGTTCGGCCACAACGACGGGCTGCGAGCGAGCAACCTCTTCGCGTTCGGGTGCGCCTGCGGCTACGACTTCTACACCTCCGAAGACGGCTTCGGCTGTTGGGGGGCCCTGGAGAGCTGCAGCACCGATCTCACCGAGAAAGCGATGCACGTCCGAGACGCCTCCTACCTGGCCATCAGCGGCGGCTGGCACCTCGTACACCACCGTGGCCTGGTGATCGACGCGCCGCGGGCGCGGATATCGATCAACGGCGGCGTCATCAGCACCAACAACGGCCCGGCGATCGAGGTCGAGGCCGTGCGTCAGTTGAGCGTAACCGGGCTCACCTGCAGGCGCGGCCAGCACAACGACTTCACGCTGATGGATCTCCGAGGTGCGGGGGCGCTCAGCATCTCGGGCTGCAATCTCGACGTCCGTGCCGTCGGCGCCGGAATCCGCGTGGGCCAGGGCGTGCGGCAAGGCGTGATCACCGGAAACGTGTTGACCCTCTTCAATCCGCGCGCGCCCGGGGCCCAACCGCCTGTCGGTATCGAAGCGGGTCCGGCCGTCACGGGCGCCAACGCGGGAACCGAGCCGGTCGACCAGCCCCAGCCGTCCCTGCCCGACCTGTTCAACGCTGCCAGGCAATACGCCGTCCGGTACCAGCGCTCGGGCGCCTATCCCTCCTACGGCGACGTGACGGACAACGACAGGATGGCCTCCTTCGGCATCATTCTGATCGAGAAGGCGTTCGCCGAGGCTCATCGGATTCCCGAGGCCGATCTGGAAGCGCTGATCCAGGGCACCGGCGTGGGCTTCGACACAGTCGAGGGGAAGTTCATGTCGAGCAACCGGTGGGCAGTGGCCCAGGGTTTTGCCGGGGGCTTCCCGACCCTGCACACCGAAGACGGAGAGCTCGAGCTCGTCTGCATCGCCGCGGGCATGGCACACCACCAGGACGTCGACTCGGCCGAGCTCGCCCCCGGCGACGGGAGCCTGGGGGCCGTCGAGCTGAGAATGCAGCAGGTCGACCTGTGGGCCAGGGAGAATGGGGGAAGGCTCGGCTTCCCCAACTTCGAGCAGGTCATGATCGACGGCAGAATCCACTATGGCGCCGTGCTCTTCGGCGAGGACGTCGGCACGCGAGGGAGCCTGGCCGTCGAGGAGATCTGAGTCGGCGGCTCGCCGGCGTATCCCTGCTGGGAGCCTGCCTGCCGCCTTGACGCCCGATTGCCTTTACACCTGATTTACAGGCCGGCCCGCGACCGTTCGGTATGCTAGGAGCCGGACGGAGAGATTTCGCCGTGAAGATCCTGGTAGTCGAAGACGATCCCATGCTGCGCGACGGGCTCCGCGACCTGCTCGAAGGGGCCGGCCACGGCGTGACGGCGGTGGCCGACGGACCGGCGGGGGTCGAGGAAGGGCGCAGCCGCGCCTACGACCTCGTGGTGCTCGACCTCATGCTGCCCAAGCTCGACGGCATCGAGGTCTGCCGCCGCCTGCGCCTGGCGCGTCCGGCGTTGCCGATCCTGATGCTGACGGCGCGCGGCGCCGAGGAGGAGAAGGTCAGGGGGCTCCACGCCGGCGCCGACGACTACGTGACCAAGCCCTTCGGGGTGCGCGAGCTGCTGGCCCGCATCGAGGCCCTCGCCCGCCGCGCCCTGGCGGCGCCGTCCGAGCCCGAGGTCCTCGAGGCCGACGGCTGCCGCATCGACCTCGGGCGTTGCGTGGCGGCGCGCGGCGACGACGAGGTGGCGCTCACCGCCCGCGAGGTCGGCATCCTGCGCTGGCTCCACCGCCACCGCAACCGCAGCGTGTCGCGCGCCGAGCTGCTCGAGCAGGTGTGGGGCACCGTCGGCACGCTGCAGACGCGGACCGTCGACATGACGATCGCCAAGCTGCGCCAGAAGATCGAGAGCGACCCGTCGAGCCCGCGCGTGATCACCACCGTGACCGGGGTGGGCTACGCCTGGGCCGCGCCGGCCGAGGTGCCGCCGTCCGAGGTGCCGGCCGAGGCCGCGCCCTGAGCCCCGCCTCGTCCGCCGGATCCCGCCATGACCTACCGCCGCACCCTCATCGCCCTCGTGCTCACGGCCATCGCCGTGGCGCTGCCGAGCGGCGCCTGGCTCCTGGCGGGCCGGCGGCAGATCGAGCGCGAGCACCACCTGCTCGAGAAGGGCGTCTACATGAAGGCGCAGAAGAAGGGCGTGGTCCACGCCGAGCGGCTGGCGACGCGCTTCGAGGTGGTGCGCAAGTCGGAGTCGCGGCGCCCCTTCTACCACTACCAGAACCTCTTTCACGACCCCGAGGGCGCTTCGGAAGGCGCGTCGGTCACCGTGTCGCCGCTGGCCAAAGGGTCCCCCGATCCGCTGATCGAGGCCCACTTCCAGGTCGACGACGACGGCCGCCTCACCCTGCCGACGATCAACGACGAGTTCCCCGAGCTCGGCCTGCAATCGACCGACAGCGCCCCCTGCGCGCTGCTCCAGGACCTGCGCGACGTGGCCTACTTCTGCTTCGGCGAGCTCGACGCCACGGCGGCGGTCTACGGCGGCGAGGACCGGGACGACTGGCTGGCGGGCGGCGAGGAGCCGGAGGAGGTCGTGCTCTCGACCCGCGCCTGGCGCCAGAACCTGCGCGCCAACGCGCTCTACGCCGACCTCAAGTACCAGCAGCGCCGCGGCGACGGGGCCGGCGAGCTGGTGCCGGACGCCAACGGCGGCACCGTGACCGTGCGCGTGGGCCCGTTTTCCTGGCACACCCTGCCGGTGGGCGAGCAGCTCGGCCTGGTGGCCCTGCGCCAGGTGGAGACGCCCGTGGGCCTCTGGACCCAGGGGTTCGTGATCGAGCGCGAGACCGTGCGCCAGTACCTCGCCCACTCCGACTTCCCGGCCACCTTCGCGCCGTTGCCCGACCTGGAGCGCGGCCGCCACGACCGGTGGCTCGTGCAGCCGGTCTCGCACACCTCGTGGGGCGTGGCTTTCGACATGACCGGCGCCCTCGGCGAAGCGATCCTCGAGGCCGCGGCGGATCGCGACCGGTTCTACCGCTACTACCTCGCCGGCGCGGTGGCGGCGGTGCTGGCGGGGCTGCTGGTGGTGGCCATGGTCTACCAGTCGGAGCGGCTGGCGCTGAAGCGCGCCCAGTTCGCGGCCTCGGCGGCGCACGAGCTGCGCACGCCGCTGGCCGGCCTGCGCCTTTACGGCGAGATGCTCGCCGAGGGCCTGGGCAACCCCGCCCGGGCGCGCGACTACGCCCGCCGGATGGCGGCGGAGGCCGAGCGGCTCGGGCGCGTGGTCACCAACGTCCTCAGCTTCACCCGCCTCGAGCGCAAGTCGCTCTCGGTCCATCCCCAGAGCGGCGACCTGGCGGCGGCGGTGCGCACCGCCCTCGAGCGCCAGGAGCCGGCGCTGCGCGAGGCCGGCGTCGCCCTCGGCGTCGAGCTTCCCGACGATTTGCCGCCCGCCGTCTTCGACCGCGACGCGGTGGACCACATCGTCCAGAACCTGCTCGACAACGCCGAGAAGTACACCCGCGGGGTGGACGATCGCGCCATCGAGGTCCGCCTCGAGCCCAACGGCGCCGGCGCCCGGCTGCGCATCGCCGACAACGGTCCCGGCGTGGCGCGCGACGTCCGCCGCCGGCTCTTCCGTCCCTTCATGCGCGGCAACAACCACGACAACGCCGAGGGCCTCGGCCTTGGCCTGGTGCTCGTCCGCGTGCTGGCGCGCGCCCAGGGCGGCGACATCTCCTACCGCGACCGTCCCGGCGGCGGCGCCGAGTTCACCGTCACCTTCGCGAGCTGACTCGCCCTCACTGGTCGAACGCCGAGGGACTCGAGAAACGCCCCAGGAGCGCCTCGCGGCGAAACGCGGTAGGCTCGACGTCAACCGTTCCAAGACCGCTTCCGGAGGATTCCCCCATGGCTCGTCTCGCTCATCTCCTGGTCCTGCTCCTCGCCGCCGGCTGCGCGTCGACCGGCGTCGAGGCGCCGCCCACCGCCCCGCCCGCGACGGCCGGGCCTTCCCTCGCGGTCCACTGGGTCCGCGACTCGGCCGAGCACCACGCGGCCCTCGTCCAGGCCTACGCCCTGGCCGGCGAGCGAGTCGGGGAGCTCGCCGCCGAGCGCGAGGCGGGCACCTGGGCAGTGGCCCTCGACGCCGACGAGACGGTGATCTCCAACAGCCTGTTCCAGAAGGAGCTGGAGGTGAGCGGCGGGCGGTTCTCGCAGGAGCGCTGGCAAGCCTGGGCGCGCCGCCGCGAGGCCACGGCGCTGCCCGGCGCGCGCGCTTTCCTCGAACGCGTCCACGACCTGGGCGGCCGGATCGTCATCGTGACCAACCGCGACGAGGCGATCTGCCCCGACACCGAGGCCAACTTCCGCGACCTCGGCCTGCCCTACGACGCGATGCTCTGCCGGCGCGGCGAGAGCCGCAAGGAGCCGCGTTGGGAGCAGGTCGTCAGCGGCACGGCCGTCCCCGGCCTGCCGCCGCTCGAGATCGTCATGTGGCTGGGCGACAACATCCAGGACTTCCCGGACCTCGGCCAGGACCTGCGCTTCGAGCCCGACGCCGCCTTCGCCGACTTCGGCCGCAAGTACGTCGTGATCCCGAACCCGATGTACGGCTCGTGGACGAGCAATCCGGCGAATTGAGGGTGGCTCTACGGCGACGTGCTCTTCGAGGTGGTCGAGGGCAGCCCTTGACGATTCGCGGTCACGTAGGTGCGATCTCCTCCCCTACGACGCGTTCCAGGCCAACGGCTACGACGGCGTAACTCTTCAGGTTCAACGACGAGGCACCGTGCTGTTTGAACAAGGACGACCGATACGTTTCGATCTGCTGGCGCGCCTCGACAAGCGCCTTCGCCACGGGCGGCAGGCGTAGCAAGGCCTCGTCGCTCAGGTCGCGAATCTCCCTTCCCCGCCGTCCGAGATCCTTGCGCCGGACGAGCTTGAACTCGAAAAGGAGGTCGAAGAAGCTATAAGGGCGCATCTCGTCCCTGACCAGCAGGCAGAGATCCGCGTAGGAACGCTCCAGCTCGGGCTCCGATGAAATCCTGTAATGGTGGTCGTCGAAGAGGATGGCAAGGAAGAGGGACTTGACGACCATCTCGTTGACGCCGGAGCCACCGCGGCCCTTCCCAGGAGCGGCCCCTTGGTCACGATTGGAGAGCACGGGCAGGAGCTTGTCCTCGAAGAAGGAGAGCAGCGGCCGAATGTCACCTTCCTGGAAGACGATCCTGGCGAGCTCGCGGGCCTGGGAGCCGTCCTCCGCCTCCGGCAGGAAGATCTCCAGCAAGCGATCGAGGAAGAGCTTTCGGACCACGAGATTGGGGATCCTCAGACGCAAGGGGACTTCCGCCAGCGTGAGGAGACCCATGTAATAGAGAAACGAGGCGACGGCGTTCCTGTCCTTGGTCATCCGCCTCGTCAGGTTGGCGAGCGAGAAGCTGGTCTCCAAGCGAGAGATGGCGATCGTGCCGTCGTCACCCTCGGTGAGCTTCTCGATCACGCCCGCTCCCGCAGCCGTGCGGGCCAGGAAGGCGAGCTTGCCGCGGTCAGTCCGCAGATTCTGATCGTAGAGCTCGTCGGGCGGCGTTCCCCGGCGGTAGACGTTCTCAAGGAAGTAGAGCGCGTTGGTCGGGTTGTAGACGAGCTCGTCCGCGTCCTTGCTGAAGCGATAGCCGTTGTACCAGGTGCGCATCCGCTCCATCAGACTTTCTATTTCCTCGGGAGAGAGATCACGCTCCCGTGCGATGAGCCCGAGGACGTCGCGGATCTCCGACTCTCGGAAACCGCAGAGCGCCGCCAGCTCCGGCTCCAAAGTAACGTCTCGGGCATTGTTGAATCGTCCTTGACGAGCACAAGCCCTGCTGTCGTCAAGGACTGACCCGTCCCTGACGAGCACAAGCCATGTGGTCGTCAAGGACTAACTCGCTCTTGACAAGCGCAAACCCTGCGGTCGTCAAGGACCAATCCGTCCTTGAGGAGTGCCGGCCCTGCGGTCGTCAAGGACCAATCCGTCCTTGAGGAGTGTCGGCCCTGCGCTCCTCAGGAGCGGCCCCGGCCGCCCCAAGCGGCTTCCGCGCCGAAACCCCTGTTGTCACCGCGGATCGGAGGGAGATTTTTTCGCAACGAGTGTTGTTACGGCGGCACGAGGCCGCTGCCAGGGCCCAAGTGGTGGCTTCCGGGAATTCTTCACCTCTGGTCCGTCTAAGTCTATGCCTTGGCGAGAGCGCACTGCGAGCTTGTGCGTATTCCGAGTCTCGCCGAACTGGAGGTTTGATTTCCATGAAGCACGCTAGGCCGTCTAGGGCCTCAAAGGGAAGAAAATCGGCGGCTCCGCAGGCCCGCCCGGGGTCGCTCGCACTCGTGCTCGTCTGGCTCTGGCTGGTGCCGGCTTGGGCCTTCAGCCAGCCCGGGAAGGCGCTGCCGCCGGAAGCTCCGTTGAGCCTGGTCGAGGCTGTCGTGCGGCTAAAGGAGGGCGCCACCGCCGGGGAGGTTTGGGTCATCGTCAAGGGCCCAGGGCCGGCGGGAGCCGCGGCCTGCGAGGTAAAGCCGCGGCTCGTGCTGTGCGACTGGCTCGACGAACCGTGCGGCCCCGGCGAGTCGACGACGGATCATCGGTCCGGGTCCGAGAGCGTGTCCGTGCGATTCCCCGGCGACAAGATCGCGCGGCTCGGCGGCAGCGGCAAGGTGTGCTACTGGCGCGTCAGCGCCAGCGTCGAGGGCCTGACCGTGGACACCAAGGAGGACCGCTGGCTCACGCTCGAGTACGGCGAGAAGCGCGCCGTCCAGAAGTACGAGCTCACCAACCGCCCGGAGGGGGAGCTCAAGTGGTCGCTCGCCGCGACGCCCAAGGAGATCATCCACGGCGGCGGCACCACCGCGGTCGGTCTCGTGGTCACGGTGAGCGGCAAGCGCTCGCTGGAGCCCGAGATCGCCGGATCTTCCCTCCAGGACAGGGAGACCCGGAAGACGATCGACAAGAGCCTGCTGACGCTGAGCTCCCCGGTGCCAGTGGTCGAGGGTGGGTCCTCGAAGACACTCGAGCTGAAGATCAGCACGCCGCCGGCTCACGGGACCTACGAAGGCGAGGTCTCCATGCTGGCCAGAGGCAGCAACCAGATCCAGAAGGTCCCGCTGACCGTGCACTCGTCCAGTTTCGGCGCGACCCTCCTGGGCTTCGGACTGATCCTCGTCGGCATCATCCTGTCAATGCTCCTCTCGGTCTTCATGCCCTACCGCTCGAAGAGGCTCTCGGCGCTGGAGGCGGCCACCCGGTTGCACGAGCACCTGGAGCTGGCTGCTAGGAAACTCACCGAGGCGTCCGACAAAACGCAGGTGATCTTCCCCAACCTCAACCACGAGATCGATGACCTGAAGAAGGAGCTTGAAAAGGGCAAGATGCTGCCGAGGCTGCCACCGCGCATTCCCGCGTTGGGAGTCGCGGCCGACTCGGCGACGACGCTGAAGGCTTTCCTCGAAAGCAGCAGCCAGCAGGTGCGCTCTATCCAGATCATCGTCGAACGCGGCGTAGCCAGCGTGTTCGGGCTCTGGCCCAATCACACGGGACCTAACGAACGAGCCGCGATGAAGACCGCTTTCACGGATCTGGACAGCCTCTACACGAACAGCCTGACCCCTGATCAGGCGGTGGCCCAACTGAAGACAATCCTCGGCAAGCTCGACTCTGCTCTGACGTCCCTCGCGGCCCTGGCCGGCCCGCTCGGCGGACCGCAGCCGCCCCCGACCGCTCGCGAGCTCGGGGTGCAGATCGAGACGTTGAATCGCTGGATGTGGAGCCTGTGGCTGCTCATCACGCTCGCGGCGGGCTGGGCGGTACTGATCCTTCCCGATGCCGGGTTCGGCACCCCGCATGACCTCTGGCGTTCCTTTCTCTGGGGTCTCGGGGTGTTCAGCGTCGGTAATGCCCTGGAGACCCTGACGCCGGGGAGCATCCGCTCGGCGTTCAACATCAAGATCCCAGGATCTTGACCAAGGACAGCACGGATGGAGGAGGTTAGAAAATGCGAAGGAAAACCAGCGTAGTGCTGACATGTCTGTTCGCGCTTCTGACGTCGCCGGTATGGGCGGCGCGCCTGGAGAGCAAGGACAGCACCCTGCGGATCCTGCAGAAGCAGGGTCGGTGGGAGCTCGAGTACAACGGCGACGTGGTGGCCAGCGGCAGCGACCTCGGCCAGCAAATCGACGTGTCGATCGAGAAAGGCGAGACGATCGCCATCGTGGTGGGCGACCAAAACCCGTTGCTCTACACCTACACCAAAGACATCCAGACCACCGACACCGACGACTTCTCCGCCGCCTCGGGGTTCGCCGCGGAGCTGGCCAAGCTGGTCGGCTTGTTCACCCCCCCGCCGGGCGGCGCGGCCGCGCCGATGGGAGGCCAACCTCCGGACGCGGGGTGCGACACACCCGACCCCGCCCTGGCTGAGGCCAAGAAGGCGCTCGCATTCGTGGAAAGCAACGTGGCCACCGTGCGCCAGGCCCTGGAAGCGATTCCGGGCTTGCTGGTAGCCTCGGCCTCGACCGATGCGGCAACTGTCAGCGAGGCCAAGCAGACCGTCGCGAGCTGGAACCTCGAGCTGCTGACGACGAACCTCGACAAGGGCTGGCCGGCACTCGACCAGACGCTCAGGACCCTAAACGGCAAAAACGACTGCCATGTCCCGGTCTACCTCGACAGCCTCCGCCTCCAGAGCCAGCGTGGCTCGGTCGACCGGGGCCTGGAGCGGCTGGAAGCGTTCGCCCCGCTCATGGCCAAGGTGGATTCGATACTCAACCTGGCCTCGATCGACTACACCGCCAACTCGAAGAACACCGTCACCGTTCAGATCGCGGTCAACTCGGCCAACGCAAGGCTGGCCAAGACCGTGAACCTCAAGGCGCAGAACGTGAAGATCGTCATCACGCCATACAGCCCTATCCGGCTGGGCTTCGGCGGCGCGGCGGTCTACAGTTTCGTCGACGATCCGTCGTTCGCGACCGAGCAGGTGGACGAGGGGTTCAAGATCGTCGAAAAGAGCGGCAGCGACGACTTCGTCGGTCAAAAGGTGGCGGCCATGCTCACCCTGATTCCGCGCGCCTGGGATCGGGGGCCGTTGGCGGGCGAGCTCTTCATCGGGATCAACCCCGAAAGTGAGGCCGTGGGCTTGTTCCTCGGCGGCGGCATACGATTCTCGCAAGTCTTCTCCTTCGGACTCGGCATTACCTTCCAGGAGGTCAGGAAGCTCGGCGCCGGCCTCGAGCCCGGTACGATTCTCGAGTCCGCGGACCAACTCAAGCTCGACACCGAGTACGACACCGGCTTCTTCCTGTCGATCTCGGCGACGACCAAATAGGGGCACAGGAGATGCCGGCACCCAAGATCTTCCAGACCCGCCAGCTCGTGCTGCCCCAGGTCTCGGCCCGGGCGATCGCACCACCTGCGGGCGGCTCCGTCAGCTCGCGCCAGCTCGGCTTCACCATGGAGCAGCAGCAGCAGACCAACTGGTGCTGGGCGGCCGTCTCGACCAGCGTGTCGCACTACTACCAGGCCACCAGCTCCTGGCATCAGTGCTCGCTGGCCAACCACGAGCTCGGACAGACGAGCTGTTGCCAGGACGGAAGCAGCAGCGCCTGTGACCAGCCGCATTATCTCGAGCGCGGACTGAGCGCCGTCAGACACGACGGCGGCAACTCCTCAGGGCCGCTCAGCTTCTCCCAGGTCCGCTCGGAGATCGACGCTGGCCGCCCCGTGGGCTGCTTCATCCGTTGGGGAAGCCAGGCCGTCGGGCACTTCGTGGTTATCGAGGGCTACCGCCAGCAGGGCGGCATCATACGCCTGAACATCGAGGACTCGTACTACGGAGCCTCCGACTACGATTTCGACGATTTCCGAGATCGTTACCAGAACGCGGGTGGTTCGTGGCAATGGACCTACTTCACGCGATAGGAGCAGACGATGACACTGAAGGCACGCGAAGCGCCGAGTAGGGCAAGGAGTATTCTGAGAGACGCACTGGCGCAGGCAGCCGGCCCGATGGGCGGAGCGACCCGAGCGCTGTCGGCGGCACCGGCGGCGGAGATCGAAGCTCCCGAGCCTCTGCCCGTCTATGTGGTCACCCCCGAGCAGATTCTCGCGGGGACCTACCTCGAGACGGCATCGCTCGAGGGCTGGAGCTACACGATGTTCCGCGGCGAGACGCCGCTGGCCGGCGCGGAGCTGGCGCAGGTGGAGACCGAGGACGATCTCCACTTCACCCACTTCAGCGAGGGCCCGTTCGTGGAGGCGACGGTCACCGCCATCGCCCAGGCCGAGGCCTTCAGCGAGCAGACCGATCAGGATTTCGAGCCCCGCATCTTCCGCTGTCCGCCGCTCTACGTGATGGCCGTCTGGCTGCACTCGGAGTCGCGAGACGTTCTGATTCCCATGGCGCCGACACATCGGCTACTTACCGCGGGCCGCGCCTTCGAACGCGAGGAGTTCGACGGCCTCCTGATCGAGGCAGCCAACGAGAGCCTGCGAGCGGCGGCAAGGGCCAATCCGCAGACCACCGAGCCAGAAACGTAGGGCGGGGACTGACGCGTAGAGGGGACTCCGCGAGCTGGGGAAGCCGCCTCAAGGCACGATCCACCCGCCGACGGCCTCGATCCCTCCCGGCGACCCGTCCGCCAGCCGCACGACGTAGCACCCCTTCGACGCGAAGCGCTGGCCCGGTCCCAGGGCGAGGCGCGGATAGACGCCCGGGTTGAGCGCGTTCTCCGCCTCGTGCTCGAAGCTCTCGACGGGAATTCCTACGACGGGTCCGTCCAACCCTACAGCCCAAGGAAACACGACCAGAAGGAGGGACCCTCCATGCACCAGCGAATCGTCTTCTTCATCCTCATAGTTCTCACCGCGTTCCCGACCGGAGCCGCCGAAATCGTCCTCGACTTGGCGGACGCGGGCTCGACGCTCGTCGTCGCGCCAGGAACCGAGCTGAAGTTCAAGGTCAGGCACCGGCTACTTGGAGCCTCCTACCACTATGAGCTTCGGAGGACGGGTTTGCTTCCGCCCTTCGATCTTGACGGACGGTGAGGCCGTCCTTCTCGGCGAAGGCCAGACGGTGATCGTGACCATCACCCGGATCGACCCCAGGAGGGAAGAGCCCTGGGTGTTCGAGTTCACCACCGGCGACCAGAGGTAGCTCATCCACTACGGCTTCTCCTTCCTGCCCGAAGAGGACGAGGAGTACTTCACGAAGGCCTCCGGGGACGAGTTCGTCGTCACCCGCGCCGGCGATCCCTCCGGCGCCGAGTTCGAGCCGACGATCGCCTTCACCTACGTCCCGCGGTTCCAGGCCCGCAATCCCTGGTTCCCCAAGTTCACCGCCGGCCTCGGCGCCGACATCGACGAGCGACTGGTCTTCGTCGGCGCCTCCTGGGTCATCGGCGACAACGTCAGCGTGTTCGTGGGTGCCGCCGGCCACCAGCAGACCCGGCTTCAAGGGAATCTACGAAGTGGACCCGGTCGTCAAGGAGGCCCTCACCGCCGACCAGCTCGTTGACGAAACCTTCGATTTCAATGCCATCGTCGGCGTCGGCTTCCGCTTCAACCGCAACCCGTTCAAGAAGCAGCAGGCGACGGCCACCCCGGCGAGCGTCACCACCGCGTCTCCTCCGCCGCCCCCCCCGCCGGAGCAAGGGACCGCGCCGCCGCCGCCAGGGGACACGCCCGCGACACCGCCGCCGGAAGGCGGGTCGGACGGCGGTAACGGGAAGACGCGATGAGCGAGGCCAGGCCGCGGAGCAAGGTCGAGCCGGGCTCGGGAGGCGAAGGCCACACTCCTCTGGGGCCCGACGGCCTCGAGCTCGAGCCCACCGATCGCCGACTCGTGGAGCTGAGCCGGGCGGAGCTCTTGGCAGACCTCGAAGAAACAGAGATCCCTGAAGCCGGCGCCGTGGGCGGGCTCGCTGCGGGAGCTCCTGCTTCGAGGTCCGGCTTGCTCCGCCCGACGGTTGTCATCGGGGACGACGACCGGGTGCCGGTCGCGGATCCCACAGCCTTTCCGTGGCAGGCGATCTGCTTCCTGGCTATCACGGCCGCCGACGGCTCGCCGCTGCGTGCTACCGGCTGGCTGGCGGGTCCGCGGCTCGTCGTCACCGCCGGCCACTGCGTCTACCGGCATGAGCGCGGCGGCTGGGCGCGTTCCGTCGAGGTCGTGCCCGGGCGCAATGGCGGCGACCACCGCTTCGGCACCTTCGCAGTGCCGCGCGCCGATCTGCGGAGCGTCATCGGCTGGACCGAACGCCACGACCATGACTTCGACTACGGAGCCCTGCTTCTCCCCCGCTCGCTGGCGGGCGAGGTGGGTTTCTTCGGCTTCGAAGTCGCGAGCGACGACGCCCTGCGATCCCAGCCCTGGAACCTGGGCGGCTATCCGGACGACCGGGAACCGGGGACGCTCTGGTGGCACGCTCGCCGCATCGAGATCGTGAGCACCAATACTCTGCTCTACAACATCGACACCTTCGGCGGCCAAAGCGGCGCGCCGCTCTGGCGCAACGACGCCGGCGGGCCCCTGGTCGCCGGCGTCCACTCGGGGGAGCGAAGCGGCGCCAACCAGGCCGTCCGCATCAGCCCCAGCGTCCACGCCAACCTCCGGTCGTGGAAGCAGCTCTAGCTAGACAAGGAGCACGAAAAATGAAGATCCAGATCGCCCTTCCCACCCTTCTCCTTCTCGGCGCCGCCGGCGTGGCCGGCGCGCAGGAGGAGGAGACCGTCGCCGAGCGGGTCCTGTTCCACTGGGACAACTGGGAGACCGGCACGCTCTACGCGCTGCTCGGCCTGACCGGGGCACTGGTCACCATGTTCTCGCTGATCGGCGGCGCCGTGCCCGGGACCGCGGGGAAGGCCCGGATCGACGCCGAGACAGCTCAGATCGACCGTCTCTACCAGCGGCTCTTCGGCCTAGCCGAGAGCCCAGACCTCGATCCTCAGGGAATCAAGGCCCTCAACGACACGATCGACAAGATGCGTGACGATCTTCGGCGGGAGAGGTGGCGCCAGTTCGGGCTCGCCTTCGTCTTCTACACCATCCTCGGCGCCATCTTTGCTTCCGCCCTGGCCTACGATCACCTCCAGGCGATCGTCATCGGGGCGGGCTGGACCGGCTATCTCGGGGCGGTCGGCCTCAAGGGCGACTTCGCCGAGCGCCAGCGCATCAAGAACGAGTCCCTCGACGCCGCCGGGGAGGTCGTCAGCCGTCTCGGCCGCGACGACCATACGCCGGTTAGCCCGGCCTTACCGGCCGGCCTGCGGCACGAGGAGCTGGTTCGGCTCGACGAGCGCCTGAGCATCGCCCGGAAACTCTAGCCCGTCACCAAGCGGTTGATTCGTCAAGCAGCACGCGCACCGGCGATCAGCATCTCGCCGCGCTCAGACGACCTTCTTCCGGCGCACGGCCCTTCGTGGCAAGGCACGGCGAACTTCCCTGCGGACCCGACGCGCGGCGGCCACGGCGCGACGCGCCGCGGCCAGCGGAATCTCCTCCCAACCGGGGATAACGGGCAACGGTTGCGTACTCCGTCAGTCGTGCCTGCTCCTCGGAGGTGACCCCAGGGCGCAGCCCGGCGGGAACAAGCGCCATCAGCCTTTCGAGGTCATGAGTCTTTGGAAAATCGATTCCTTCCATTACCAGGATCGCCTTCAAATACTTTTCGACGCACTGCTGCGCATGGAAGCAGACCGTATCCGTCGGACACGTTTCGCGGAGCTTCAGGGTGTGGGCGGCATTCGTGAGATCATTCTCGGCCTTGACCACCCATTCGGCGCAGACCGCGATCAGCTTGTCACGGTCGAGCATACAGGACCTTGCCTTCCTGTGCCGCCGGCCTCTCGACCGTGCCCGGGACGTCCTGCCGCCACTGAAACTCCTCGGGTGTCGTCACCACGATGTCCTTCGGGACTGGGATTCCCCGCAACGCGAGACGGATCTCGAGCTGCTTCTCCCGCTTCGATCCGGCAACCGGCATCACGACCAGCAGGTCGACGTCGCTGTCGGGCCCGGCGTCGCCGCGGGCGTGCGATCCGAAGAGGATGATCCTCTCCGGATGGAATCGGCGGACGATCCGGCGGACCATCTTCCGGATCTCCTCACTCTCGACGATGCTCGGGCTGCGCATGGGTTTCGGCCTCAGACGCCGTCAGGGAGGCGCATCTGCTCGCGCCGCCTCGATCTGGCTGCCATCCTACACCGTCGTGGCGCCTTCGATGGAGCACTGAGGACGGCACCCGAGCCTCAAGGCACGATCCAACCGCCGACGGCCTCGATCCCTCCCGGCGACCCGTCCGCCAGCCGCACGACGTAGCACCCCTTCGACGCGAAGCGCTGGCCCGGTCCCAGGGCGAGGCGAGGGTAGACGCCCGGGTTGAGCGCGTTCTCCGCCTCGTGCTCCACGCTCTCGACGAAGAAGTCGCGCGAGAAGCTGCCCGCCTGGTGCATGAGCGCGTGATCGGCGATCGAGAGCGCGAAGTAGGCCTCGAGCTGGAGACGCTCGTGCGTCCTCGCGACGCCCCGGGAACGCAGCCACGCGCGGACGCGGTAGACCTGCGGGTCTTCCTGGCCGGGCAAAGCGTACGGGTAGGTGAGACGGACCCGCTCCCCCCAGGACGCCGGCACCTCGTCGACGAGGGATGACGAGAGGTAGACCTCGTGCACGGTTTCCGGCAGCTCGCCCAGCTCCCGCAGCCCGGCGTCGTCGAGCCACAGGACGAGGACCGCCGGACGCGTCTCGGCGAGCAGCTCGCTCGTAGCGTCGTCCAGCTCCGTGTCGACGACCGCGTCGCCCAGAGCCTGACGAAAGGCCCGCGCCGGCACCGCTGCGTCGCCGCGATAAATCTGGACGACGCGTCCGTGCGCCGTCTCGCTCAGGTGACGGGCGAGGGCTTGCGCTTCGAGCGTCAGGCCGCGGGTGAAGTAGAGGGCGTAGGCGCCCTCCTCGTCGACGACGGGCAGGTCGGTGCTGGGGAAGAGGCAAGGGACCTCGCGGCGCTCGCAGAAGTCGTGGACCGGACGCCAGTCCTGACGCCCCAGCCCGCCGAGCAGCGCGAACACGGGCCGCTCGGCGTAAAACGCCTCGAGCTGCGCCGTCCACGTGGACGGCGGACCCGCGAGCTCCCACTCGTGGTGGACCCACTCGCGGTAGGAATCGAGGAAGTCGTCCATGTGCCAGGGCGAGTGGCCGGGACGCGCGAGCTGGCCGCGGGTGTCGGCGTTCTTGCGGCGGACGTAGGCGTCGATCACGGCGCGTACCGCCGCCCGCTCTTCCGGGTCGGCGGCGGCGTCGACCGGCGTGGCGAAGTGAAGGCGCGCGCCGTCGACGCCGATGGCCGGCGCGGCCGAGAGCGTCCGCAGGTAGGCCGTGAGGTGGGCCATGTCGGCGTCGCCGAGGTCGTAGCGCGGCATCAACGGATCGAGCCGGCGGCCGGTGGGGTCGCGGCCCTCGCGGAGGACGGCGGCGAGGCTCGCGGCGTCGTAGGCGGGACGCGCCCGCGGGTCGCGGACCCGCGCCATGACCGTCCGCGGCTGGACCTCCTGGTAGAGCTCGCGGAAGAGCTCGGCCCGGTCGAGCCGCCGGTCGGCGAAGAGCGCCGGCGCGGTGACCGGCGGCACGTAGGCGCCGCCCTCGCTGGTGCCGAAGCCGCTGCGACGGTGGCAGGACGCGCAACTGAAGGCGGCGCCGGAGACCGGCACGTCGCCGTGCAGGACGCCGGCGAGCGGCGCTCCCGAAGGCAGGACGCCGTCGCGGTAGATGCGCTCGCCAAGCTCGGGGTCGGGGGGCAGGGCCAGGAGGAGCGCGGCGAGGACGGCGGCCGGCGTCATCGGCTTTCCAGGCGGCGAACTTCCGCGACGAGCTCCGCCGCGCTCAGGAAGCCGTCGAGCCGCACCCAGGGCGCCGACGGCGAGCCGCGCAGGAAGGTCAGCGGCTGGTGCCGCATCTTGTTGGGAACGTAGGCGGCGAACGCCTTCCGCACCGCGTCGACGTCGTCGAGCTCGCCGGTCAGGAAACGCCAGCGCGGCCCGGCGTCGAAGCGGCGCGCGTACTCGGCGAGCCGCGGCGGCGTGTCGTGCTCGGGGTCGATGGAGATCGAGACCATCCGCGCGTCCTCGAGACGCTCCTGGGCCGCCGCGAAGGTGCCGGAGAGCGCCGGGCAGACCGCCGGGCAGGTGGTGAAGATGAATTGCAGGAGCACCGGGCCGTCGTGGTCGAGCGCGGCGCCGAGGGTCACCGACTCGCCTTCGGCGTCGACGAGGGTGACGTCGGGCGGCGCGTACGGGGCCACGGTGCGCGTGTAGCGGGCCGGCGGCGGCGCGGCGTGGCCATCGTGCGCGCCCTGGGCTGAGGCCGCGCCGCAGACCAGGAACGCGAGGACGCTAATGGATCGAATAGATCGCCACATCGTGATGGAAGGGGTCGAACTGGTAGAAGCGCAGCCGGCGCGATGGCTCGTAGTTGAACTGCACGTGGAAGTCGTGACGGCCGGGCTCGTATTCCCCCGCGGCCGCGGGCACGCAGAGGAAGCCGTTCGAGCCGCCCGCCGGCATCGACCAGTGGACGCGGCCGAAGGTGAACCAGCAGCCCGAGCCCGCCACCTTGGTCGACGACTTGAACTGGTTCTCCCAGCCGCGGTTGCCGCCGAAGTCGGCGATGATGTAGCCGTGGACGAAGTTGTCCGCGTTGAGCGCTGCGACGCGCAGGATCGGCGGCCCCGCGGGCTCGCGCGGACGTTCGGGCGCCGGCTCGTCGCGCGGCCCCTCCTCCCACTTCCTGAACGCCTCCTGCCATTCGACGAAGGCGGCGCGGAAGGCGTCGTCCTCGCGCTTCCACTCCTCGTAGCGCGTCTCCCAGACGGGCCAGCGCACCCAGCCGCCGGCGGTGAGCTGGCCGTAGATGGTGTTGTTCACGTAGAGGATGGTGATGTCCGAGTCGTCGTCCGGCTCCAGCTCCTGCGTGCACTCGCCGGTCTCCGGATCGCGCCGGAAGCAGGGCAGGTGGGTGCGGTTCTGCCAGTCGAGCCAGGCCGGCCGCGCCTGGTTGGTCACGACCTTGCGCACCCTGGCGTAGTCGCCGGCCGCCGCCGCCGCCTGGGCCTCGCGCAGGGCGTTCCACATGCGCTTCTCCGGCGCCAGGTCGCCGATCCTGGCGATGGCGGCGAGCTGGTTGCGGCGGCAGGTCTCCTGCCACGCCCGCGCCTCCTCGCGGCAAGCTTCGTCGTCCTCGGCGCAGAGGTCCGACCGCTCGGCGCCGCGGGCGCGGCAGTCCTTGAGCGGCGGCTTGCCGAAGACCGCCTCCTCGACCTGCGGCAGCGTCAGGCCCTGGTAGTCGGTGCCGAGGCAGACCGGATCGGTGCCGGCGGGGAAGCCGATCGTCTTGGTGGCGTTCTCCATCACCTGGATCCGCGGCGGGTGGAATCGCCAGCCCCACGTGTAGACCAGGTTCAGGTATTTCGGATACGTCATCTTCACCTTGAAGACGGTGCGCGTGCCCTCTTCCATGTTGAAGAAGCTCTGGTCCATGGCGACGCCGGGCGGCTTCGAGACCGTGCCGTCGGCGCCCGTCACGTAGTCCGTGTACATGACGAACGGCGAGAAATCGTCGTGGCCGCGGTCGAGCACGTCGACGGTGTAGGTGATGGTCCACGGCACGTCGATGGGGTTGCCGCCGTCGGTCATGATCGGCGTCGGATCGACGTAGGCGGTGTCGCCCTCGATGTGCTGCCAGTACCAGATCTGGTGGACGTCGACGTTGCCGCCGACGATCCGCCCGTCCTGGTCGCGGATCGGCACCACCTTCTTCACTTTTTCCGGCGAGTCGTAGTGGAGCACCGGGAAGCCGCTGTAGGCGCGGTAGGGCACGCGGTTGCCCTCGATGACGTCGATCGCGGACTGCAGGTCAACGTCGAGGGCGCGGCGCTCGAATTGCAGCTCGCCCTCGTCGTAGTCCGTCCACTCGCCCTTCTTGGCGCCGGCCTTGGTCTGCCGGCGCTCGATCACCTCGGGCACCCGCTCCTCGACGATCGAGGTGAAGAGGGCGCCGAGGTCGATGATCGGCGAGGTCGGGTCGATCTCGCTCACCACCGGGTCGCCGTCGTGGAGGTTGTAAGGGATCGTGGGCGTCGACGGCAGGGTGTTCGGCATCTCGTTGCCGTTGCCGTCGAAGGCGTTGGTGTAGACCGTCGGCAGCAGGTTGGTGCCGGGGAAGGTCTCGAAGAAGAAGGGATTGCTCGGGGGCAGCACGCCCTCGCCGGTGTTGACGGCGGTGAAGCACTCGCCGCCCTCGCACGTGGTGCACTGCTTGGAGGCGGCCGGACGCGGCTGGGGATAAGGGTGGCAGACCCAGGGCGGCGCTCCGGGGACGGGGTCCGTGGATCCCGCGAACGGGCAGGGGACTTCCTTGAAGCCGCCCGCCGGGCACGGCAGCTCGGCGCAGGGATCGGAGGTGAAGGAGAGATCGCAGCCGTTCTCGGCGCCGGCGGGCGTCACCAGAAGCGCCAGGAGAAGGACCGGGATCGCGAAGCGGGATGCGTTGTGCATGGCTCGTTCCTCCTCGACGCTACGACCTGTAGGTGTGGGGATGGGGGCCGCCGCGCCGCGGCGCGGCCGCGGCGTCTTCCGCGCCGCGCGGCACGACCCACGACAGGCGCCGGGCGATCCACAGCGGATTGGCCCTGGCGGGGCAGGCGCCCCACAGGCCGATCGACTCGTTGCCGTACCGGGCGAGCCCCACCGAGCAGTCCTTGACGCCGTGACCGTGAGGGCCGACCGGGTGGGGCCCGTTGTGGGCGAAGAGCCGGCCGCGCAGGAGCTCGACGTCCGCCGCCTCGCCGGCGAGGAAGAGCCAGCCGGGCCCCGCGCCGCAGCGTCGCGCCAGGTCCGCCAGGGCCTCGGGCGTGTCCGCCGGGTCGACGGCGAGGGAATAGAAGAAGACGTCGCGGCCGAGGCGCGCGCCGAGGTGGGGCTGCGCCGCGGCGAGGTTGCCGAGCACCGGGTAGACGGCCTCCTGGGCGATGGACGTGCAGTGGATCAGCACCGTCCTGCCGCCGGCCAGGAGGTCGTCGTAGAAGAGCGACTGCCGGCGCTCGTGGGTGGTCAGCGCCACGTTGGGGAAGTAGTCGGCGTTGGGCCCGCGGACTCTGGCGGGGCGCTCGCACGCCTCGCCGTCGAAGCGGGTCAGACCCAGGAGCTTTCTTCTGCTTTCGCTCATCGTCGGCCTACCCTTCCTGGATCGTGGGGTTGCTGGGGTGGTCTTCCACGTGCGGCGGCGCCGGCGGCCGGGGGTCCGGGAAGGGCGGCTTGAAGTCCTGCTGGTCGTAGACCTCGGAGGCGTCGCGCGGGCCCACGAAGCCGCGGCCCGGCTCCACGATGTCCCAGCGGATCATCATCGCGTGGTCCTCGTGCACCACGTTGTGGCAGTGCATCACGTGCTTGCCGAGGAAGTCCTTCCAGCGCATGAAGAGCTTGAGCTCGTCGCCGGGCAGGAGGGTGGCCACGTCGCGCCGCGGGCCGCCCATGAAGACCGCCAGCGGCTTGCGCTTCTCGGGCGGCACGCCGAGGTATTCCTCGAGCTCCACCTCCGCCGGCTTCATCGTCTTCTCGCCCGGCTCGTCGACGGTCTGGATGTGGAACCTCCTGAACGGCTTGCCGTTGACCTCGAGCACGAGGAACTCGGAGAAATGGCTGTGGATGGGGTGGGACCAGTCGTTGCCGCCATTGCGGAAGGTCCAGATCTCGGCGCTGCCCTCCTCGATGCCGGCGTCGATGCGGTTGGGGTCCATCACCCGGCTGTTGATCGTCCACAGGCCGCCGTCGTAGTCGAAATTCCAGATCCGCTTCTGCTTGACCTCGTTCATGTTGATCGTCGGCAGCGGCCGGAAATAGCCCGGCACCCGGCTGGCGTCCTCCACCGGCGGCAGGTCGACCTCGAAGCGCATCAGGAAGCTCATGGGGTCGCCGAAGTCGAGGTAGCGGCCGGAGGGGCCGGCGCCGTTGGTCTGCTCGAGCAGGTTGTGCAGGTACACGTGGTCGCCCTGCTTGTAGCGCGAGAAGTCGAGGATCACGTCGACGCGCTGCGCCACGCTGAGGAGAACGCTTTCGGCGTACACCGGCTCGGGCTGGAAGTTGCCGTCGCCGGTGATCAGCAGGAAGTTGGGAAATTCGAGGTCCCTGCCGTCGCGGACGGCGCGCAGGAAAATCTGATAGAAGCGCGACGGTCCGCCGTTCAGGATGCGGATGCGGTACTTGCGCGGCGCCACCTTGTAGTAAGGCGTGATCGTGCGGTTCACGGTCATGCGGTCGCCGAGCATGCCGTCGGTGTTCCAGTTGTCGAAGACCGGCACCGCCGCGGGGTCCACGTCGGGGTCGTAGCCGAAGCGGATGTCCTGCAGGATCAGCGGGACGTCGTAGTCAGGAAAGCTCGGGAGCCGCCAGCCCGTCGTCTCGTCGCCGGTGTCCTCGTCGTCGAAAAGGAAATAGAAGCCGGCGAGGCCGGCGTAGACGTTGGCGGCGGTGAAGTCGAGCCGGTGGTCGTGGTACCAGAGCGTGGTGAGCTTCTCGCGCGGGTCGAAGCCGAGGGGGAAGTTGGCGTAGTGGTGGTCCCAGAACTCGCCGGAGTCGATCCAGTCCTGCGGGTTGCCGTCGCTTTCCGAGGCGGTGTGGCCGTTGTGCAGGTGGGTGGTGGTGGACGGCAGGGCGAAGAAGACCTTGGCGTGGCCCACGGTGGGCAGGGAGTTGTAGAGGCGCACCAGCACCGGCTCGCCGTAGCGCGCCGCGTAGGTGGGGCCCGGGGTGCTGGCGGGATAGGGAAACGCCGAGCTCAGGAGCTCGCCGGTGACCGGGTCGCGCAGCCGCGGCGACCACCAGCACCACGACCAGCTATGCAGCTCCTGGCCGTTCCGGCGCACGGTGTAGGGCGGGTCCACGTGGTAGCGCCAACGGGTCTCGACCTCGTGGATCTCGTAGAAGCGGCGCGGGTGGAACTCCTCGTAGCGCTGGTGGGCGGCGGGATCGGGGAGCGGGTTGGGCGCTCCGGGCGTCCACTTGCCGTCCTTCCACCGCCGCCACTGGTCCCGCGGCGACCACACGAAGGTCGGCTCCATGATCGGCGGCACGAAGAGCGGCGTGACGAAGGGGCGCGCCTCCGGGCTCTGGGGCTGGTCGCCGAGCTCGCGGGCGCGGTCGTCCGGCGGGCAAAGGAACTTGGCGAGCTGCTGGCGCCAAGCTTCGCTCTGCATCGCCGAGGTCGGCGAGGCGAGCAGGCCCGAGCCGCCGGCCGCCAGGCCGTATTTGACGAAGCTTCTCCGAGTCGTTGCCATCGTCGTCCTCCAGGGCTTCCGGGTGAAGGGATTCCGGCGAGCACACTTCGCCCCGCGCGGATCCCGACCGTCGCGCTGACCTCGATGCGATAATCTGGCTGCGGGGAGTATAGGAAGCGCTTGCGGAGGATGTCAAGGCTCCGAGGGATGACTTCAGGGGCCGGAAGGGATCCCGGCCCCTGAAGATGAAGGGTAGTCCTTTCCTGGGCCCGACCGATAAGGTCACGGTGTCCCGCTCGAGGTGGCCCCCTCAGAGGGGCCAGTCGCGCAGGATGCGCTCGGTCTCCTCGGAGTGGGTGCTCTCGTCGCGCACCATGTCCTCGAGCTGGACGACCAGGCCCTTGTCGCCGTAGTCCTCGGCCTCGCGGGCGCGCTCGGTGTAGCCGCGGGTGGCCTGCCGCTCGGCCGCGAGCACGGCCTCGAGCATCTCGCGGTTGGTCGCGGCGGCCGGCACCGGGGCGGGCCGGGTGACGGGCTCGCCGCCGAAGGCGACGATCTTGTTGGCGAGGAATAGGGCGTGCTGCTGCTCGTCGGCGACCTCGGCGAGGAAGAACGCCGTCAGTTGCGGCCGGTACGGGCCGGTGGCCTTCGCCGCGTAGGTCACGTATTGGATGATGGCGCTGAACTCGTTGGCCAGGTCGTCGTTGAGGTGGTCGATCAGGGTCTGCTTGTCCATCGAGAATCTCCTTGGGGGCTGGTGTCCGCTTGCGTTCCCTGAGCCTAACCTGCCGGGGACCGTCCGGTGCCGCCCGGTGGGGTGGCGGGTCCGACGCGGAGAGGTAGCGGCTCAGCCGCGGTTCGCGAGCGCGGTGAATTCTCGGCGCGTTTCTGATAAAGATACGCCGCCAGGTGGCCGGAACGACGTCTCTGCGATAGGCTCCCGCGCCGGAAGCTCACCGGCGCAGCCCCAGCACAGAGGCGCTTCCTCACCTCAGGCGACCTACGCGTGAAGATCCTCTACGGCGTCCAAGGCACCGGGCACGGGCACGTCGTCCGTTCCCGCGAGATGGTCCGCGAGCTCAAGGCTCGCGGGCACGACGTGCACTGCGTGCTGACGGCGCGGCGGCAGGGGTCGTTTCCGGGGATGGAGGTCTTCGAGCCCTGCACCGTCTTCCGCGGCTTCACCGGCGTCGCCGGCGGCGGCCGTATCCGCACCGTGCGCACCCTGTTCGGCCTGCGCATCCGCCGGTTCTTCCGCGACGTGCGCTCCTTCGACCCCAGCGGCTTCGACCTCGCGATCACCGACTTCGAGCCGGCCACCGGCTGGATCGCCCGCCGCCACGGCCTGCCGAGCGTCGGCCTCGGGCACCTCTACGCCTACTGCTACCCGGTGCCGGTGCCCAGGCGCAGCCTGCCGGCACGGCTGTTGTTGCGGGCCTTCATCCCGATCTACACCCCGGTGCGCACGCCGATCGGCATCAACTGGCACCACTTCGGCACCCCGAGCCTGCCGCCCACCATCCCGCGCGACGTCCGGCCCGACCGCGAGAGCCGCGACGACCGGGTGGTGGTCTACCTGCCGGGCGAGAGCGAGGGCCAGATCCTGGCGCTGCTGGCGCAGCTCCGGGACCACCACTTCTACGTCTATGGCCGCACGGCGCCGCGCGACGAGGGCAACGTACACTTCCGCCGCTACGACCGCGAGGGCTTCCTCGGCGACCTGTTCCAGAGCTGCGGCGTGGTGGCCAACGCCGGCTTCTCGCTGGCCAGCGAGGCCCTCCACCTCGGCAAGAGGATCCTCGTGCGGCCGGTCAGGCGCCAGCCGGAGCAGTACTTGAACGGCAAGCTCCTGGAGCGGCTGCGGCTCGGCACCGTCGTCTCCGAGCTGACGCCGCAGGTCCTCCGCTCCTGGCTGGCCACGCCGGCGCCGGCCCCGATGCGTTATCCGGACGTCGTGCGTCCCTTTGTAGAATGGATCGAACATGGTAACTGGAACCGACCCGCGGAGCTGGTCCGCCGGGTCTGGAGTGAGGTGACATGGCCCCCTACGAGCCCATCGCCCCTGCCGCTGTAGCGCTGACGGAGACGCCGGCCGAGCCGGCGGTCTCGCGCCGCCCGGACGACGCCGACGAGGACTTCACCCTCGACCACTACCGGGAGATCCTGGCCGCCATCCGCCGCAGCCACGCCACCCTGTCGTTCCGCGACGCCGCCGAGCTCGGGCGCGACATCTTGAAGCTCGACCGCTTCGTGCTCATGCGCCACGACGTGGAATTCTCACTGCCGAGCGCGCTGCGGATCGCCGAGCTCGACCACGAGGCGGGCATCCGCTCGACCTTCTTCCTCCTCTTCAGCTCCGACTACAACCTCTTCGAGCCGGAGAGCGCGGCGCTCGTGCGGCGTATCCTCGACCTGGGGCACGACGTCGGCCTGCACTACGACCTGCTGGCCTACGAGCGCGCCGGCGCCGACCCGGCCGCCGTCGCCCGCCGGCAGATCGAGCTCGTGGAGACCTACTGGGACACCAAGGTCTACGCCACGAGCTGCCACCTGGCGATGCGCGCCGGCCGGACGCTGGAGCTGCCCGGGGTGGTCGACGCCTACGACCCGCTCTACGTCGACGACGTCAAGTACGTCTCCGACAGCACCCAGAAGTGGCGCGAGGGCGTGGTCACCTCGCTCCTCGACAGGTATGACAAGATCCACCTCCTGATGCACGAGTACTACTGGAGCGAGGAAGGCCATCCCTTCGACGTGCTGCTGCTGCGCGAGGCCCACGGCAAGTACAACGAGCTGGTGAAGCGGGCCGAGGCCAACATCGCGACCTACAAGCAGGGTCTGAAGCTGCGCGCCCGGCGCGACGCCGAGTTCCGGCGCCGCCGCGACGAGCGCCGGCGCCGTCGCTGACGGAAGGTGGAGCCCTGCGGGTATGACGGACGTCGTGGTTCGAGCCACGGAGGAGAGAGACCTGCCGCGGATCTCCGACCTGACCGCGGAGGTCTTCGGGCTGCGCCGCGGCGTCGACGTGCTGGCCTGGCTGCTGACCCGGGCCGCGGGCCGCATCGACTCCTGGGTCGCCGAGCGCGGCGACGAGATCGTGGGCCATACCGCCATCGTGAGGAGCCGCTACGGGTCGAACGGCGCCTGGGTGACCGGCATCCACGCCTTCCTGTGGATGGCCGACGCGCGGTTCCGCGGCGACGCCGGGATGGCGCTCGGCCGGGAAATCGTGCGCTACGGCGACTTCCTCATCGTCCTCGGCGGCACCGCGACGACCCAGGCGATCCTCACCGGCCGGCGCTTCGAGCAGGTGGCGCAGGCGACGGAGCTCCGCCTGTCCGGGGACGCCGCGGCCGCCGCGGACCGCGGCGTGCGGCTCGTCGCCGGGGAGGCGGCCGGCGCCCCGGCGCCGCTCCCGGCCACGGTCACCGGCAACGAGGCGGCGAGCGACCACCTCGAGTGGCTGGCCGGCTGTCCCGAGCTGGAAGCCGCCCGCTTCACCCTGGAGCGCGACGGCCGTCCTCTGGGTCCCGTCCTCCTCTACGTCAACCGGCAGGCGTCGCCGGTCAGCGGCCGGATCGTGCACCTGCCCTTCCTCGGCGGGGACGCCGACGCCTGGAGCGCCGCCCTGGCGGCGATCGGCCGTGAGCTGGCGCGCCGCGGCTGCCAGACGTGGAGCGTGCTCGCCACCCATCCGGCCCTCGTCCGCGCCTGCGAGGAGGCGGCGGCCGAGGTCGCCGGAACGCGTCCCGTGTGGATCCGCGAGCAGAATAAGATCCTGGGCTCGGGGTCATGGCATCTGACCTATCTCGAGGGGGACCTCGCCTACCGGCGCGTGTGATCCGCGCCTGCTGTGCCTGGAAGGAGAATGGAATGAAGGTACTGATCCTGGGTGGCGACGGCTACCTCGGCTGGCCCACCGCGATGCACTTCTCCCGCCGCGGCCACGAGGTCGCCGTGGTCGACAACTACCTGCGCCGGCGCCTGTGCCAGGAGCTCGACGTCACTCCCCTGTGCGACGTCCCGAGCCTCCATCAGCGCTCGCGCCTGTGGCGGGAGACCTCGGGCGACGAGATCCCGGTCCACGTCTTCGACCTCTGCGACTGGAAGCCCACCGCGGAGCTCTTCCGCGACTTCCAGCCCGACGCGGTCGTCCACTACGCGGAGCAGCCCTCGGGCCCCTACTCGATGATCGACCAGCGGGCCGCCCGGCTGACGATCGAGAACAACCTGGTCAGCACCTTGAACGTCGCCCACGCGGTGCGAGCGCACTGCCCCCAGTGCCACGTCGTCAAGCTCGGCACCATGGGCGAGTACGGCACTCCCAACGTCGACATCGAGGAGGGCTGGATCGAGATCGAGCACAAGGGCCGCAAGGACAAGTTCCTCTTCCCGCGGCAGGCGGGCAGCCTCTACCACACCACCAAGATCATGGACACCGACCTGCTCTGGTTCTACGTCCGCGTCTGGGGCCTGCGGGTGACCGACCTCATGCAGGGACCCGTCTACGGGATCACCACCGAGGAGAACGCCGAGGACCCGCGCCTGCTGCCGATCTTCAACTACGACGCCGTCTTCGGCACCGTGCTCAACCGCTTCGCGGTGCAGGCGGTCTGCGGCTATCCGCTGACGATCTACGGCAAGGGCGGTCAGATCCGCGGCTACCTCAACATCCGCGACACCCTCGCCTCCGTGCGCCTGGCGGTGGAGAACCCGGCCGCCCCCGGCGAGCACCGGATCTTCAACCAGTTCACCGAGACGTTTTCGGTACAGGACCTCGCCGAGCGGGTCGAGCGGGTGGGCAAGGCCATGGGCCTCGACGTGCGCCGGGAGGCGATCGCCAACCCGCGGGTGGAGGCCGACGAGCACTACTACAACCCGGTGCACAGGGGCCTCGTGGAGCTCGGCCTCGAGCCCCACCTGCTCACCGACGACGTGGTCGCCGGGATCGTCGAGACGGTGCAGCGCTACCGGGACCGGATCGACGAGCGGCTGATGTTGCCGACCGTCCAATGGCGGTGATTCTCGGGGTTGCGGTACTGGTCGTCTCCGGCTTCCTGACGCTTCGGAACGTCCGGGAGAGTGCGACGCTCCGTCGGTAGTCGCCCTTCAAGCCCTTCGACCACCCGCAAAACTCGTCCTCGCTCACCCAGGCCATCTCAGCGGTTCCTTTCTCTGCTAGGACGGAACTCTCGAGGACGCCCGCAGCGACAGATTCCGGCACAGGATGCCGTCCGAGGAGAAAGGGTTCAACCAGCAACTCGCGGACCGGCCGCATCTCTTCCAGATTCGGAATCGGATCGCAGAGACGCCGAGCCGCGCCGAAGATCCAAGGCGTAGAGACACCCTCCTGTCGATAGATGATCTTCACGCCGATCTCTTCCGCAACTCCGTTCACGTGACATAGGTTCATTCGACTAGCTTGAATTCTATTTGGGCTCCGTCTGGCAAGTCGCGAATCTGGCGCGCCAAGTTACCGCGGGCTCGCATCCCCGACACCGCATTTGCTACTCGCAGGTTGCTTAACGAGTACTCGCCTCCTAAAACGAATGGAACAAGCGGTAACAGCCTCGAACCCACCGGTACACGTCCATGGATCACTTGCCACTCATGGAAGAGGGGGAAGCCAGTGACGAACTCGTAGTCAGAAAGCACGTGCCTGGCCCAGTCCTCTATGCTAGATCCGATCACCTCCGTTTGACCAGTCTCGGCATCGAACGAGCAGACCTGATCTTCGCGCAGGCAGAACTGGTTCCCGAAAGCGTCTTCGGCAAAAAAGAATAGCTCTTCAGCAAGATCGTCGTACTCGTTGCGCCAGAGATGGCTGGAGTTCCATGCACCTAAAGTCATGACCCCTGGCTGGCCGCCAGCCGGCAATATGTGTAGCGCTCCTTCAAAGGCGAAGAAGCCATTACGCAAGCGCAACATAGCGAAGACTTCTAGTTCTAACGACGAACTCCACGAGCCGCCAGAAGCGTCTGGCAAGTCGGAAGTGCCAAGCGCTTCGCCACCAATCGAAATTAGTTTGCCTATGGCTTTCATTCTAGTTGACGACCTCCAAGCGTACTACCTCGCCATCTGCGACCCCTTGAAGCTGACGCCCAATGCTCGCCCCCGAGCCTCGGTTGTCGGGCGCAGGGATTGGACGAACGCTAGCGCCCGTGCCCCCTTCCAGGAAGACAGCCGGTGGGAACTCATCACGATCCATCCCACGGACTCTTGGCACTCCTTTCAGGGAGGCAGCGCGCCGCGCGGCTGCGTTGCTCCTGTCGACTGTGAAGATCGTTGGTTTGCCCGCGGCGACAGCATCTTCAATATGCTGAGCGGATTGTGGATAGCGTGACCGGCTCACTGTCACCGTTCGCACTGGCGTGCCGCGACCTGGTCGCGTAAGCGCCACTGCTGATGCCCCTTCGGCCGCGAAGTAAGAAATAAAGAAGATGTTTGTTGCCGCGTCCTGCAGAACGTAGAGTGACTCTGTGTACGCACCATCCGTCAACAAGTCGTCGACCGCAATAGCGAGACCGGTTAAGATGTAAATCGCTCCCGCTGTTAATCCGAGAATCAGCGCACCAGTTTGAATGTAGGGTGCTGCGATCATGAGCTGAATGGCGATGACCTGCAGGGTTTCGCTGAGCGACATGTAATGCCCGGTGGGATCGACCGCATTCGCAGGATTGTCGCCGGCGTATAGGTACTTGTGGAGCGATACCGGATCGCTCAGAACTCCCCCGAACGGGTCCAGGCTCGCAAACCGCCCCACTTTCGGATCCATCCACCTGGCGCGGTTGTAGTAGAAACCGGAGTTGGGGTCGAGGGCCTCGCCGGCGAAGAGGTACGGGTTGGGGTCGTCGCCGGCGTGCTCCAGAAGCTCGCCGAAGGCGGTGAAGGTGTACCGGTCGGTCACCCCCCCCGCCTCATTGGTCAGTGCCCGGATGCTCCCCAGCCCATCCGTGTGATAGAAACGGCTCTCCCAACTGCCTCCCTCCGCGGACCGCATCACCGCCAGCAGGTCGTCCCCGCGGAGGTAGTAGGCCGCTAGGCTTCCAGTAGTGCCATCCGTCTCGGCGACCACCTGGATCAAGGGCCCCGAGGGATCGACCAGGTAGTCGACAGCGGTCGTCGTTCCGCTCGGCGTGGTTGTCTCCGTCCTCTGCCGCACCCCATCGGCATCGTAGGTGTGGGCGACCAGGGTCCCGTCGGCGAGCGTCACCAATCGCAGACGATCCTCGCCGTCCCATCCATAGACCGCCTCGCCGTTTTTCTCCGTCAGTCGGCCGTCGGCGTCCCAGCCGTACGCCTGCCCCCCCTCGACCAGTAGTCGGTCACGCTCGTCGTAGCTGTAGCTGACCATCCCCGCCCCGGCCCCGGTGGTCACCTGGGTGAGCCGGTTCCCGACCGGGTCGTAGCCGAAACCCTTCTCGTATACCGACGCCCCCGAGCCGTCGGTTACCCCCTCGCCGGTCAGCCGATAAAGAGCGTCGTAGCCGTAGCTGCGACCCGTGCCGTCGTACTCGTCGATCCGCGTCCGGTTTCCCGCAGCACCCAGGGTGTAGGCGTACGACTGCACCACGTCGCCACCGCTCGTCGCCGTCTCGAGCCTGGTCAGTCGGTTGAGGTCGTCATACGTGTAGTTCGTCTCTACTCCGTTGGGGTACCTAAGCGACGCCCGGTTGCCGTTCGCGTCATAGCTGTGGTCATAAACCCTCCCATCCATGTCGGTGACCACGTCGAGCCGGTTCAACGCGTCATAGGTGTAACCAGTAGTCAACACCTGCCCCGCCATGTGGGCTGCCAGGCTCGTCCGGTTCCCCGCCGCGTCGTACCCGTACGCCAGCCGCCGCCCGTCGGGATTGGTCAACTCAATAAGTCGATCCCGATCGTCGTAGGAATAGCTCGTTACCCCGCGTGCGTCGGTCACCGTCGCCCGTCGTCCGGTGGGCGTGTACGAGTAACCCACCACGGGCCCACCCACCAGCGACTTCGTCACCATCCGGTTGGAATCGTCGTAGGCAAATCCCGTCGTCCGACCCAGGAAGTCGGTGGCAGTCACCAGATTCCCGGCCATGTCGTAGCTGAATGTCTCCCGGGATCCGTCGGGCAGTACCCGGGCGGTCTGGCGCCCTAGGTGGTCGTACTCGAAGCTCGTCGTGTGACCATTGGCGTCCGTCTGGGAGACGCGGTTGCCCATCTCGTCGTAGACGAAGCTCGTCACTTGGCCGAGGGCGTCGGTCACCATGACCAGCCTCCCCAACGCGTCGTAGCCAAAGCTGGTCGTCTTTCCCGCCTGGTCCGTCTCCGTCAGCCGCCGACCGAGGACGTCGTAACTAGTCCTGCGCTCGCTGCCGTCCGGGAAGGCAGTGCGTACCAACCGGTAGGCGTCGTCGTAGCCGAAACTCGTCGTGTGGCGGTTCGGATCGGTCACCGCGATCTGGTTGCCCGCCGCATCGTAAACGAAGTCGGTCTGGCCGCCGAGGGCGTTAATCACCCGGATTCGGCGGCCGGCCGCGTCGTAGAGGTAGCTCGTCGTGTTGTCCCTCGCGTCGATGGTCGCCGATAGCCGCCCGGCGGCGTCATACACTCTCTCGGTCGAGCTGCCGTCGGCGAAGAGCGTCGTCTTTAGCCGGCCGGCCGCATCGTAAAGGTAGGTCGTCACCCGGCCGCCCCGGTCGGTCACCGTGGAGAGGCGCCCCTCGGCGTCGTAGGTGCGGCTTTCGCGGGTACCGTCGGGGTAGCTCGTAGCCGTCTGGCGGCCGAGCTGGTCGTAGGTAAAGCTCGTCGCCCGACCGAGGGGATCGGTCGTCGAGATTACCTGGCCGAGGGCGTTGTACCCGGTAGCGGTCGTCGAGCCGTCCGGTCGGGTGATCGAGGTAGGCCGGCCGACGGCGTCGTAGACGAAGCTCGTCACCAGTGTCTCGGTCGAGCCGCCGGCGAGCGCCCGGATCGTCGTCTCGCTGAGCTGGTTGCCTGCCCCGTCGTAGGTGTAGCTCGTCGCCGTCCCTAGAGCGTCGACTTGGCTCGTCAGGTTGCCGCGGCCGTCGTAAGCGAAGCTTGTCGTGTGGCTGGCGGCATCCGTCTCGCTGAGCACGTTGCCCTGCCCGTCGTACGTGAAGCTCGTCGTGGCTCCAGTCGGTTCCGTCGTCGATACGACGTTGCCCTTGCCGTCGTACGTGTTGGTCGTCACTTTACCCTGGGGATCGGTCACCGTCAGCACCCGGCCTGTGCCGTCGTAGCTGTAGGCGGTCACGTTGCCGAGCGGATCGGTCACTGAAACCAGGTCATTGAACAAGCTGTAGCTGTAGCTCGTCGTATTGCCCAGGGCATCGGTCTCGCTGAGCAGGTTGTCCTCTCCGTCGAAGGTGCGCACCATCTCGTTGCCGAGGGCATCCACCTCGCGGACGACGTTCCCCCGGCTGTCGTACTCGAACATCCGGCTGTGGCCCAGCCGGTCGGTGACGATCTCCTGGTTGGAGGCAAGGCGATGGTCGTACTCGATCACCTTGCCGAAAGCGTCGACGTGGCGCAGCAATCTCCCGTCGGCGTCGTACTCGTTCCGGATTGGGGTCACCTCCCGCCCGTCCTGGATCTCTTCGAGGTAGTGGCTCGGGCCGTAGGTGTAGTTGGTGGCGTTTCCCGCCTGGTCGGTCACTGAGACGAGGTCGCTGGCGCCGTCGTAGCTGTAGACAAGGCTTTCGCCGCGTGGATCGGTGATCTCGATGATCCGCCCCTCCCCGTCGCGCACGAAGCTAATCGACTCGCCGCTCGAGTGCGTGATGCCGGCGCCGCTGATCGAGATTACGTTGCCGTTGGTATCGGCGAGCCGGGTGACGCCGGCCTCGAGGTCGAAGTCGAAAACCCGACCGTCCCGCGTGGTGAGCCGCACTGCTTCCGGCTCGTATACAACGAAGCTGTCGATATCAAATACTCTGTTCGATCCGTTTTCATAGAATACTTGGGCGTTGCCGAGGACCTGGAGAACTGCGCCGGGCACCGGCCCGTCTACTTCTTCGAATCCCGCCCGCGCGAAGCAACCGCCGAGACTCGGCGCGGGTGACGACAGATGGAGCCGAAAGCGATAAATCTCCCGGTCCGATAGTCTCAACGTCGTAATATGCGACTTGGTCTCTTGAACGCTCTGACAGGGGAGGAACCCTTCTAGAATCTTCCAACCCTCGCCAGGAGTCCTATTGTTGGAATACGAGCCTTGCCTTACGTCGAGAGTCCAGCCGTATCCGAAATCTGTCTCGCTCAGCCGCTGTCGACTGTCATAAGTGCGAACGACCTCGACGTCGAGGCCCGAGAGCGGTATTGCCAGGTCCACGTACGACCACGTGAAATTACCGATTTTCATCTTGCCTTCGACCGAGACCGAAATCGTCTGCGACGCCATCTGCCCCGCAGCGTCCCGCGCGGTGAGCACGATGTCATAGAGCCCATTCAAGAGTAGCGTCGGATCAAACTGAGCCAGCGTCTCGTTCGAGAATGTCCCGGTGCCGCTCGCCAGCTCCACCGCCGGCCCGCCGTCCGCTGCCCTGTACGAAAGCGTCCAACTCTCGATCTCCTCGCCCTCGAGAGTCGCTACGACATCGATCGGCGCCGTCACCTCGTCGAGGTCCAGCGGCGAGTGGAAGACGATGTTCGCCTCTAGCCCCTGCGCCAGGCGCTCGTAGGTCACGAAGTAACCCCCGGCGCCAGTCGACGGATCCTCCAGGACGTAGCCCGTCGTGTCCCAGGTATCGAACGGGAGCTGAGTCTCCGAGATCCAGGCGATGAGCCCCCGCTCGACGCCGGCCCGCACGGTGGCCTCTGCGTCCGCGCTCAGCTCAGCCGCCGCTAGCGCCGGCTCGAGGTTGGTCGGGTCGACCCGGGTCAGCGTCTGTCCCTCGCGCGACGCCCGAGTCAAGAAGCCCACTGCCGTCAGGTGCTCGCCGCCGAGCGCCTGCGCCAACGACTCGCCTTCCCGCGACGAGCCCTGCGAGCCCAGAAGCTCGATGGTCGACACCGAGGTCGACGCCGGGCCGGCGACGCCGTCGGCCGGGAACAGCCCTACCACCATCGCGCCCAGGTCGAGGCTCGGCGGCGCCGCGCTGAAGGTCAGCGGCGTGCCATCCGGCGAGCGCGAGACGGCCCCCCGTTGCACGGCCAGGACGACGTTGCCGACCTGCACCGCTCGCCGATACCGGAGAGCCGACAGGTGCTCGAGATCACGGCTCAGAGATCGCAGGTAGACCGCGCCGGCGAGCGCCAGCGCCCACCCCTCCTCCTCGTCCGGGTCGGTCGCCGCGTCGCGTCCTGCGGTGTAACGGTCCACCGTCTCCTGGGGAATGCGCCCGAAATCGACGGTCAAAGCCGCGTGCTCCCCCGCGAACAGCTTGAAGAAGGCCAGCGTGGGCGATCCCTGCGGCGGCGTCAGCGTCGCCAGCAGCTCCACGTCTTCAGCGCTGCCGATCTGCTGGCCCGACGCCACCTCCGTTCCATCGACGCGGAGCACCGGCCGCAGGTCGACCTCGTAGGGCGGCGTGGCGAAGACGCCTCCATGGAGGTCCAGCGCGGCTTGGTCCGCCGAGGTCGCGCCCGGCCACGCCAGCTCCAGGCGCTTGCCGTAGACCGGCGGCCATGGCGTTGACCAGGTGAGCAGCACCCCGCCCCCGGCCTCGCGGACCTGAAACTCGAGCTGCTGCTGGAATGCCGCGGGGACGTCCGTGGCCTCACCGGCCACGGCCAGGAGCTTGGCACGGGTGCTGGCCGGCACGAACGGAAACGCCTCCTGGATGAGGCTCTTCGCCGGCTTGAGCCCTTCAAGGCCGGCGACGCCGAGGTTGTGGGCGTCGGCGTAGGCGGCCAGCGCGTCCTCGTAGTAGGCCCGCGGCGAGAGCAGAGTGCCGCTTTGCAGGTACTCGCCCAGGTCGAAGGGCACCTCCTCGTCGAGGCGCACGCCCGTGCCGACGTCGAAGCGCTTGAGCGACGGGTCCATGCGGATCCAGGTATCCCCCGGACCCGGCGTCGCGCCGCGGTTCGGGATGTAGTCGAGGAAGGCCCGGACCCAGACGTGGGAAATGCGGGCGCCGACCACCTGGCTGCCGTCGACGATCAGGACGATCGGTACGCCCGCCGTGGTCAGCAGGTCGCCGGCGCGGAACGCGTCCGCCACCCCGGTGAGGTTGACGAGCTTGGCGGTGGTGATCTCGACCTCGCCCCACTCGAAGCGCGCGTCGACGCCGGCGGCAGTCAGGAGCTGCTGGAGCAGCCAGGCCTGCTCCCAGGACGTTCCGCGGCGCTCGTGGAGCGTGCCAAGGGGCGACTTGCCGGCGCCCCACTTGGGATCGAAGTCGATCTCGTCGTGGACGAAGCGGAAGATGCGCCCGGGCGAGTCTCCAAAGCTGTGGGCCAGGGCGACGATCTCGGGCGCGGGAGCGTCTTTCGGGATCACGCGGCGCGGCTGCGGCGCGGCCGAGCTCACGGCGCGCTCATCCATCGCCGCCGTTTTCGCCGTCCGCGCCTTTCTCTCTACCTGACGAAAGGGCAGCGGTGCGTCCGCGAGGGGCGTCCGGCCGGCGCGTTCCCGGTCGGAGTCCGCGACGGCGCGTCGAAGCTCTTGCAGCCGCTGAGGGTCGAGCTCCTTGCGAGGGGACGAAGAGGGTCCTGGCGGCGGCTGCAGCCCTTCGTCGCCCGCGGACGCATGCCGCGATGAGAGCGCGGTGGCACAAGACCAGGGTAGCTCGATCGACTCCCACGCCTCGCGGAGCAGCTCCCCGACCTGGGTGAAGCGCGGTCGTGCGCGCGCGGCAAGATCGATCTCTTCAGCCCAGTCGGCGAGATCGTCGACCCATCCGGGAACGACGGGTCTGGCCCGCACGCCGGTTTCCTGAAGCGCCAGAATCGGGTAACCCTGGAGACACAAGAGAGCCGCCAGGGACCGGGCAAGGAGCTTTCTCATCTCGTTGCCTCCATCACGCACGCCGCTTTGCCGGCGCGGGGGGTTTCAGGCTACCACGCGGATCGGTTATCATCGCCCCATGAAGGAGAAGGATCACGTGACGGAGAAGAACGCCGAAACCCTCCACGTGGGCATCGACCTCGGGACGTCGCGCAGCGCCGTCTCGGCGTCCAACGGCGAGCGCCACCTGGTCGAGAGCTACGTCGGCTGGCCGGTCGACATGGTGGCCCGCAAGGTGCTCAAGAAAGAGGTCCTGATCGGCTCCGCCGCGGTCGAGAACCGCACCATGCTCGACCTCCACCGGCCCCTCGAGCGCGGGCTCATCAAGGAGGGCTCGGAAAAAGACCTGCTCGCCGTGCGCGAGCTCCTCAACCAGCTTCTGCGGCTCGTCGGCGCCGTAAGCGACGGCGGCGGCGGCCCCAAGGTGCGGGCGGTCGTCGGCGTGCCCGCCGAGGCGATGCGGGTCAACAAGCAGCAGCTCCGCAACGCGCTCAAGGACTCGGTGGACGGCCTGATGATCGTCTCCGAGCCCTTCGCCGTGGCCTACGGCCTCGACGCCCTGCTCCACAGCATGGTCATCGACATCGGCGCCGGCACCACCGACTTCTGCCTGATGCGCGGCCGCTACCCCACCGAGGACGACCAGCGCACCCTCCTCAATGCCGGCGACTCGATCGACGCGATGCTCGTGAAGATGGTCGCCGAGCGCCATCCCCAGGCCCAGTTCACCGTCTACATGGCGCGCGCCTGGAAGGAGGCCTACGGCTTCGTGGGCAAGCCGCAGCAGAAGGTGGAGGTGCAGGTGCCGATCGCCGGACGGCCGACCCGCATCGACGTGACCGAGCCCATGCGGGCGGCCTGCGAGTCGATCCTCGAGCCGATCGTCGAGACCATGATCGAGCTGCTGCCGCGCATCGAGCCCGAGTTCCAGGAGATCGTGCGCAACAACGTGATCCTCTCCGGCGGCAGCTCGCTGCTCTCCGGGCTGCGGGCGGCGCTCCAGGACGCCCTGAAGGAGCTCGGCGGCGGCAAGGTGCGCAACGTCAAGGACCCGGTCTACGACGGCTGCGACGGCTGCCTCGCCATCGCCCTCGACGCGCCGGACTCCGACTGGGAAAAGCTCCGTGGCTGACCCGCCGGACGACGCCGCTGCGGACGACGCGGGGCCGGAGGCGAGCGCAGAGCTCATCGAGCTGCGCGAAGCCATCGCCGAGGTCGACCGCTCCCTGCTCGAGCTGCTCCACCGCCGCATGGACCTCGCCGCCGCCGTCGGACGCCTGAAGGCCGCCGAGAAGGCGCCGATCTTCGTGCCCGAGGTCCACGACCGGGTGCTGCGCCGCGCCCGCCGCCACGCCGACGCCTGCGGCGTCTCCGAGCAGGTGATGGAGGCGATCTTCAGCGCCGTGATGCGCGGCTCCATCGAGCGCCAGCACCAGATGGCCGCGGAGATGCGCTCGACCGCCGGCGGCCGCATGCTGCTGGTGGGCGGCGCCGGCAACATGGGCGGCTGGTTCCAGGGCTTCGCCCGCCGCGTCGGCCACCGCGTCGACGTCGTCGACCCGGCGATGATCCCCCTGCCCGCCGCCGGCGGGCGCTTCGGCCGCTTCTCCGACATCGCCGACCTCGACCCTTACGACGCCATCCTCGTCACCGTGCCCCTGGGCGTCATGCCCGCCGTGCTCGCCGAGGTGGTGGCGGCGCGGCCGCGCGGCCTGGTGATCGAGATCGCTTCGATCAAAGACCACCTGCAGGACGTGATCGCGCGCGGCCTCGACCTCGGCGTGCGCGTCTCCTCCCTCCATCCCATGTTCGGCCCGGGCAAGTCGCACTACGAGACGCTGACCTTCGTGCTCGCCTGCCACCGCGACCCGCAGGACGAGAAGCAGACGATCGAGAGCTGGCTGCGCTACCCCAACACCCACGTCGTGTCGGTGCCCTTCGACCACCACGACCGTCTGATGGGCTGGCTGCTCGGGCTGGCGCACTTCTCCGGCATGTTCTTCGGCTGCGCCCTCACGAGCTCGGGGCTCGGCGCCGAGGAGCTCGCCGCCTGCGCCTCCACGACCTACAACCGGCAGCTCTCCACCGCCCGCTCGGTGCTCCAGGAAGACCCCGACCTCTACTTCGACATCCAGAGCCTGAACCCGCACCGCGGCGACGTCTACCGGGCCGCCCGCGAGGCCCTCGACCAGCTCGTCGCGGCGGTGCAGAGCGGCGACCGCCAGCGCTTCCGAAACCTCGTCGGCAAGGCGAGCCAGTTCGTCTGCGGCGCCTGAGGGGAGGCCCGAGGAGACCGCGCATGGATCCCAGCGTCCGCCAGCTCGCAGAGGCCCTCGAGCCGCTCTCCCGCGGCTACGTGGTGGTGGTCACCGGCGCCGGCATCAGCCTGGCGAGCGGCATCCCGACCTTCCGCGGCAGCGATCCGGGCGCGGTGTGGAAGCGCGACCTGACCGAGCTGGCCACCTACCGCTTCTTCCGCCAGGACCCGGTGGAGAGCTGGCGCTGGTACATGACGCGCTTCGACATGGTGCTCGGCGCGGCGCCCAACCCGGCCCACCTGGCCCTGGCCGCGATCGAGCGCTGGCAGCTCGCCCGCGGCGGACGCTTCCTGCTGGTGACCCAGAACATCGACACCCTGCACGAGGCCGCCGGCTCGCGCGAGATGGTGAAAGTGCACGGCACCGCCGACCGGGTGCGCTGCCCGCGCCACGGCTGCGTCCACGGCTCGCCCCGCGGCTCGCTGCCGCGGGGCGACTTCGACGTCGCGCCCTTCCTCGCCTCGCCGTCGCTCGAGCTCGTCCCCCGCTGCCCCGCCTGCGGCGACGTGCTGCGCCAGCACGTGCTGTGGTTCGACGAGTATTACAATGAGCACGAGGACTACCAGTGGGAGCGCGTGCAGGAAGCGGCGGCCACCATGAGCCTGGGGCTCTTCGTCGGCACCTCGTTCGCGGTGGGCGTGACCGAGACCTTCCTCCAGCACGGCATTTTCGGCAAGGTGCCGATGCTCTCGATCGACCCGGGGGGCACGCGGGTCTTCTACCCCGGCCTCGAGGTGCTCGCGGCCAAGGCCGAGGTAGTGCTGCCCGCGGCCTGCCGCGAGCTCGGCATCGACCTGGCGGGTGCTGGCGGTGGCCGTCGTCATCATGAAGCCGGAACCCTCACCCCCGGCCCCTCTCCCAAGGGGAGAGGGGAGTAAGATGTCGGACGTCCGGCCCCTCTCCCCCTGGGAGAGGGGTGGGGGGTGAGGGTTTCGGGCAACGGAGACGACCATGGCAGGATTCGACATCGACCTCGACGAGCTGCTCGCCAGGCTGCGCAAGGACCTCCACGATCCGGAGGGCGGCGGCGCCGCGATCGTCCCCGAGGACGATCCCGACTTCGACACCATCCCGGCCATCACCCGCTTGAAGCTCGACGTCGAGAACGTCCGCACCCTCGAGACGTCATTGCCGCCGCTGCTCGCACGCCTGCGCCGGGGCGAGGCCGCCACCGCCGCCGACGTCACCGACCTCGAGGTCGTCGCCGACCTCCTGGGCCGCACCCTCGCGGACCTCGAGAAGAACCTCGACGGCTACAAGATGCTGTACATCCTGCTGCAGCAGAAGTCCGCGCTGCTCGATTCGATCCTCAACCGGGCCGAAGACGAGATGGACGAGGACTTGGACGACACGGACGACGAGGACGACGAGCTCGAGGACGACGACTTCGGGGACGACGACGGGGACGACGATGACGACGAGCTCGCCAACTGAGGACTCGGACGGGCCGGCGCGCCGGCCGGGGCGGCCCTTCTTCTCCTCCGGTCCGTGCGCCAAGCGGCCGGGCTGGCGTCCCGAGGCCCTCGCCGGCGCCCTGGTCGGCCGCTCCCACCGCTCGGCGGCGGGCAAGACGCGGATCGCGGAAGCCATCGCCCGCACCCGCCGCATCCTCGGCGTCCCCCCCGACTACCGCGTCGGCATCGTCCCCGGCTCCGACACCGGCGCCTTCGAGATGGCGATGTGGTCGCTGCTGGGGGCCCACGGCGTCGACGCCCTGGCCTGGGAGTCGTTCGGCCAGGGCTGGGTCACCGACCTGCGCGAGCATCTGCGGCTGGGCGACCTGCGCGTCTTCGCGGCCGACTACGGCGAGCTGCCCGACCTTTCCCGGGTCGACGCCGGCCGCGACGTGGTCTTTACCTGGAACGGCACCACCTCGGGCGTGCGGGTGCCCGACGGCGCGTGGATCGGCGCCGGCCGCGGCGGCCTCACCCTGTGCGACGCGACCTCCGCCGTCTTCGCCCAGAGGCTGCCCTGGCGCAAGCTCGACGCCGCGACCTTCTCGTGGCAGAAAGCGCTCGGCGGCGAGGCGGCCCACGGCATGCTGGTCCTCGGCCCGCGGGCGGTCGAGCGGCTCGAGAGCCACACGCCGCCGTGGCCGCTGCCCAAGGTCTTCCGCCTGACCAAAGGCGGCAAGCTGGCCGAAGACGTCTTCCAGGGGTCGACGATCAACACCCCGAGCCTGCTCTGCGTGGAGGACTGGCTCGACGCCCTCACCTGGGCCGACGGCATCGGCGGCCTGGCGGCGCTCCTCGCCCGCGCCGACGCCAACCTGGCGGTGGTCGCCGAGTGGGTGGCGGCGACGCCGTGGGTCGATTTCCTCGCCCGCGTGCCGGCGACGCGCTCGAACACCTCGGTGTGCCTGAAGATCGTCGACGGCGCTTTCGCCGCCCTGGGCGCCGAGCGCCAGGCCGCGGTGCCGAAGCGGATGGCGTCGCTGCTCGAGCAGCGAGGCGTGGCCTACGACGTGGCCGGCTACCGCGACGCGCCCCCCGGCCTGCGCGTGTGGTGCGGCGCCACCGTCGAGCGTGCCGACGTCGAGGCGCTGCTGCCGTGGCTCGACTGGGCGTACGCGCGGGCGATGGAAGCCTCGTGCTAAGATGACCCTATGCAATGGGACGAGTTGGCGGCGACGTCGCACCATCAGACCGCCGTGGCGATTCGCGACCACCTGGCGGAAGGGCACGTCGAGGAAGCCTCGATCGGATTAGAGGAGCTCATCGAAGCCTTGAGCCGATCGGAGAAGAGGGCCCTGCGAAGCCAGCTCGTGCGCCTGATGACGCACGTCATCAAGTGGAAGAGCCGGCCGGACGCGCGTTCGCGGAGCTGGGCGCTGACCATCTGGAACGCGCGCAACGAGATCGCGGACATCCGCGAGGAGACGCCGAGCCTGAGCCGGGACGTCGTCCTCGAGATGTGGGACACCTGCTTTCGCCGCGCCAGGGAAGGAGCCGAGCAGGAGACGGGGTCCTCGTGCGACGTCGGCCGGCTGACCTGGGAAGACGTCTTCGACGCCTCGTACTCGATTCCCGAGGCGTCGTGAGACTGGGAAGCGCCCCGGGGCTCCTTGGATCGAGGATTATAGGCTGGCATGTCTTTTGCTTGCCCTTGACACTTGGTGATCGTGAGTGCCATGCTGGCACTCGCTGAAGGGATTGACTGACTTTCACGGGGACTCCATATGAGTGCAAGCCAAAGCGAGCGTGTCTCCATGCGCCACTTCGCGCCATCGCTACGGACCTTCCATGACTGGTGCGACAGATTGGGCATTGAGCCACAGTACCGCCACCTCTTCGTCGGCGCCCACATCTCGGCCCAAGTTGCGGCGGCGGCATCAGGGTACATGGAGCCGAGATTGGAACGATGGACGAATCGTCTTCGCCAAAGGAATGCTTGGCGATAAGGATGCGGCCACGTTTTCCGCGGGGCACCTGCCACACCCGCTTTTCGAAAAGCTCGAACCCGGGCACATCGACAAATTTCTGGACTATTCCCACGAAGACGACAAGAGAGAGCATGAACACCGCAAGGCGGAGCGCTGGTTTCGGTTGACTTATTTCCTAATGGTGTTATTCGCGTTCTTTGGTCTGGTGTGGGTGCTCTTGCCTTCGAATCAGCCGCTACTGCAAGACCTTCTCAAGATACTGGTGGCGTTTGCAGGCGGTTTCGGCGCTGGCTATGGGTACAAGGCGGCGCGCCGCCGAGGTGAGTAGGAACGCCTCCCGCCATCCACTAGACTCCGCGGATGCGGAAACACCTCCCCGTCCTCACCCTCTCCGTTCTCCGAGGACAGCGGCGCCTTCCACCTCGCCGCGATCGACGTCGACGGCGGCGCCGTGCGGCGGCTGGTGGCCGGTGAGCGCAGCGTCTACGGCCTCAGCGTCAGCCGCGGCGGCGTCGCCGTGCTGATGAGCGAGCCGCAGTTTCCCGACGAGGTCTTCCTGCTCGAAGGCGGCGGCCCGCGTCAGCTCACCCACGCCAACCGCGAGCTGCTCGCCGAGGTGCGCCTCGGCAAGGTCGAGGAAGTGCGCTTCAAGAGCGCCGACGGCACCGAGATCGAGGGCTGTGGGAGCGCCTGTCGCCGTTCAACCGCGTCGAGAAGGTCACCACGAGGGGCGTAAACCGCGGATCGGGATCGGCCTGTCTTCCGGGTCCGGGACGCCGAGCCGCCCTGCCCCGGATAGTAGAATTCGCCGATGGCCACGCAGAGCCTCAAGCCTGCCCAACAGCGGACCGCCCTCGGACGCGAGGCGACGAGAACGCTCCCCGAGCGCGACCCGAAAGTCGGCGAGCTCGTCCACGTACGCTCGCGACGCTGGCTCGTCGAAGACGTCGACGAGCCTGAGGTCCCCGGCCAGACTCCCCTCGTGCGCCTGGCCTGCGCCGACGACGACGCGCAAGGCCAGGCCCTCGACGTCTTCTGGAACTACGAGCCCGACCGGCGGATCCTCGAAGAGGAAGGCTGGAGCCATCTCGCCGCCAAGGGCTTCGACCCGCCGCGCCACTTCGGAGCCTTCCTCCACACCCTGCGCTGGAACTGCGTCACCGCCACGGATCCGAACCTCTTCCAGGCGCCGTTCCGCGCCGGCATCAAGATCGACGCCTACCAGATGGAGCCGCTGCGCAAGGCCCTGCGACTGCCGCGCGTCAACCTCTTCATCGCCGACGACACCGGCCTGGGCAAGACGATCGAGGCCGGGCTGATCGCGCGCGAGCTGCTCCTGCGCAAGAAGTGCAAGACCATCGTCGTGGCCACGCCGCCGTCAGTCATCGAGCAGTGGAAGGCGGAGCTCGAAGAGCGCTTCGGCCTCCTCTTCGAGGTCCTCGACCGCGCCTACCTGGCGCGCATACGCCGCGAGCGCGGCTTCGGGGTCAACCCCTGGCACACCCACAGCCGCTTCCTGATCTCCCACAACCTGCTCGCCGATCCCGCCTACGCCGATCCGATGCGCGCATGGCTGGGACCGCTGCTGCCCGGCAGCCTCCTGATCATCGACGAGGCCCACCACGCCGCTCCCGCGAGCGGCGGCCGTTACGGCATCGAGACCAGGTTCACCCGCGCCGTCCGCGACCTCTCCGGCCGCTTCGAGCACCGCCTCTTCCTCTCGGCCACTCCCCACAACGGCCACTCCAACAGCTTCTCGACGCTGCTCGAGCTGCTCGACCCCTACCGCTTCACCCGCGGCGTCGAGGTGCGCCAGGCCGCGCTCGACGAAGTCATGGTGCGACGCCTCAAGGAGGACGTCCGGGCCGTCCAGGGCGGCTTCCCGCACCGCGAGGTCGTGCCCGTGGTCGTCGACGGCCTGCCCGCCGACGCGCCCGAGCTCGTGCTCTCGCGCCTGCTCGACGACTACCGCACCGCGCGCGAAGAGCGCCTGGCGTCCACCTCGAAACGGGCACGCGCGGCGGCCGGCTTGCTGGTCGTCGGCTTGCAGCAGCGGCTGCTCTCCTCCATCGAGGCGTTCGCGCGCAGCCTCAAAGTCCATCGCAAGACCGTGGCGGGACATTGGGAGAAGAGCCGCGAGACGACCCCCGCGTCCGCTTCCGTCGACGCGAGCCTCTTCACCAGCGCCCCCGACGCCGACGACGAGCGCGCCGACTGGACCGACGAGGAGCTCGAGGCCGAGGAGGACGCGCAGATGGAAGCCGCCACCTCCGCGGCCGAGGCGGAAGCGCCGAAGGACACGGCCGCCGAGACGCTCTGGCGACGCGAGCAGGCCCTCCTCGACCGCATGCAGGAGGTCGCCGAGCGCACCCGCCACCTCCCCGACGCCAAGACCCGCCGCCTCTTCGACTGGATCCGCGAGCATCTGTGTCCCGATCTGCCGCCGTGCCCCGGCCTGCCGCCCTTCGGCAAGCGCCCCGACGGACCGCCTCCGAAGTGGAACGAGCGCCGGGTGCTCATCTTCACCGAGAACCGCGAGGGCACCAAGCGCTACCTCAAGACGGTCCTCGAGCAGGCCATCGAAGGCACCCACCGCGAGGACGAACGCATCGAGGTCATCGACGGTCTCACCAGCGCCACCCGCCGCAAGGAGATCCAGCGCCGCTTCAACACCCACCCCGCGAAGGATCCCCTGCGCATCCTGCTCGCCACCGACGCCGCCCGCGAGGGTCTCAACTTCCAGGCCCACTGCACCGACCTCTTCCACTTCGACCTGCCCTGGAACCCCGGCCGCATCGAGCAGCGCAACGGCCGCATCGACCGCAAGCTGCAGCCGGCGCCGGAGGTGCGCTGCCATTACTTCGTGCTGCCCCAGCGCGTGGAAGACCACGTCCTCGCCGTGCTCGTGCGCAAGACCGAGACCATCAAGAAGGAGCTCGGCAGCCTCTCCAAGGTCATCGACGACGACGTCGAGC
>Ga0299906_10000112_pt1 | contig 76766 bp, 58 predicted proteins | sample RVTome_14_FD_200259 | JGI IMG/M metagenome (GOLD analysis project Ga0299906, IMG submission 200259) | Soil microbial communities from uranium-contaminated site in the Upper Colorado River Basin, Wyoming, United States - RVT145D125 (version 2) ...
TCATGGCTTCCTCCTCGAGAAGCTCGGAAGTTCGTGACGCCACCCCTGCGTTCGCGGGAAGTGACGCGCCGATGGAGGAGCCGAGGGCGCGGCTTGGAATCACGAGTGCCGAGCGATGCTGGTCGTGCCCCGCGGCTCCGCCGTCGAGCCGGTAGGTGAGAATGTCTTGACACCTCGAGGCGCGGGACCGTGCCCACCCCCCGAGGGACGCAGCCTAGCGCGATTCCGGGGTTCTGGGGGGCGAATACGCGAACGTGACGCGCCGCGCAGATCCCCCGCGCCGCGTTCGTCCTTGCATTCGGAGCGCTCGAGGGTGCGGGATCGATCGGAAGGTCGGCTCGCGCACGGACTTGCAGCCGGCGTAGGAAGTCGCGATCTCACGCGTCGGGCCGGGCGAGCAGCGCCGGGTAGCTGAGCTGGCCCGGGGCGTACACGGCGTCGCGCACCCAGCGCAGGATCCAGTAGTACGTCAGGTCGACCTCGCCGCGCGCCTCGCCCGCGAGGGTCCCGAGGGGGTCTCGCGTCAAGAAGCGCAGCTCGAAGCCGCTCCCGCGCAGCGTCGCGCGCTCGCCCGCGAGCTCGAGCTCAAGCTCGCGGCCCGCGATCCGGCCGCGGACGAGGTCGCGCGCGCCCGCGCGCTCGAGGTGGAACCCGTCGAGGCCGGGAGCGGCGCGCCAGGCCTCGAGCGAGCCGAAGAAGCGCGGCTTCGCGAGGTACGGCCCGCCGTCCTCGGGACAGAAGACGTCGCAGTTGCCGCAGTCGTTGCAGAAGTCGGCGAAGCTCGCGATCTGGTGCTTCTCGGCGATCGCGAGGCGGCCGTCCTCGCGGTGCGTCCAGCGCCCGCCCTCCAGCCGCACCTTGACGATCGGCACGTCGGCCGGCGGCAGCTCGAACGTGAAGTTCGCGTCGTTGGGGCAGACCGGGACGCACTTGTCGCAGGTGATGCAGTCGAAGAGCTCGAGCCGCCTGCCGATCTTGCGCGGCAGCCGGGAGTTCGCCGCACGCGCGTAGCGCGAGCTCGCTCCGAGCGACTCGAGGTAGCGTTCGGTGTTCGCCAGGCGCGCCGAGCTGACGGCGCCCGGATCGAACGGATCGCCCGGGGCGGCCGCGGCTCCCGCGTACGCGCGCAGCACGAAATCGTCCACGCTGCGCGCGCCGACGCGCTCCATGCGCTCGTCGAGCTCCTCGAAGTAGCCGCGCGCGCGGCCGTAGCCGCCGGGCTTGAGCCAGTCGCTGCACACCGTGATCGGGACGAGGCCGAGCGCGACGGCGTCGGGGAAGTTCTTGCGGTCGATCCCGGCCGAGAAGGAGATCGGGTAGCGGTCCCCCATAGCGCGCCGGAAGTCGCGCACGAGGTGCATCGCCAGCACGTGCAGCGGCGGGCCGGAGAGGTACATCTCGCGCTGCTCGGCGGGGAAGAAGTCGCGCTGGTTCTCGACGATCAGCGTGTTCGTGAGCTTGACGCCGAACCCGCGCCCGGCGCGCTCGGCGCGCTCGCCGAGCCGGCCGACGAAGTCCAGCATCTGGCTCCAGGTCGCGTCGCGCGCGAAGGCGCTCTCCGGCACGCGCAGCTCGCCGTAGCCGAGGCCGTCGAGCAGCTCGCGCGTGCGGACCGCTCCCAGGAGCATCGGGTTCAGCTTGACGACGCAGTCCAGCCCGAGCTCCTCGAGCAGCCAGGTCACGATGCGCTCGATCTCGTCCGGCGGGCAGCCGTGGAACGTGCTGAGCGTCAGGCTGTCCGCGAGCCGCGTCTCGAACTCGAGCTCGCGCAGGTGCGCGAACTCGCGCGGGATCCGCCCGCGCAGCTCGTCGACGAGCGCCGAAGAGTCGCGCATCCCGCGCACGAACGCCTGGACGCGCTGGCTCTTGATGCCCGCGAGGTCGTAGCCGACGCTCATGTCGAAGATCGAGGCCTCGCGCTCCGGGCCCAGGCCGAGCTCGCCGGCGGCCTCGAGCATGCGGATCAGCATGGCGCCCTTGACGTACTCCTCGAGCGACGCCTCGAGCTTCAGCTCCTGCGACCACTCGACGTTGAACCCCACGGTCTGCATGTCGATGCAGGGGCGCGGGATGCGCAGCTCGTCGTCCACCTGGACCGTCTTCAGCTCGAAGATGCGCGAGCCGCCAAGCCACGACAGCACGAGGTTCTGCGCCATCTGCGACTGCGGCCCCGCGGCCGGCCCGAGGGGCGTCGCGGCGCGCCGGCCGTGGAAGAGCACGCCGTAGTCGCGCTCCGTCCCCGGGTTGAAGAAGCGCCGCGCGGGCAGGTCGAAGATCGAATCGCGCTCGCGCCGCTCGCGGAACATGCGCGTCACCAGCGCGCCGAAGGGGTAGGGGCGCAGCTCGGCCACTTACTCGCGATCGTCCCCCGTTTCCCGCGCGCCGCCTGCCTCCTTCGACCGGAGCTTCCCCGGCCCGCGCGCGCCGCCCGCCCAGCGCGGCGGGTCGGGCAGCCCGGGCTCGAGCAGCGCGAGGAGCGTCATCGCCGTGCCGTAGCTCTCGCTGCGCGGGAAGACGCGGTCGTTCCAGCCGCCCGACTCCTCGCGCACCTCGAAGAGCCGCGCGAGAAGCTGCGCGCGGTACGCGGCGCGCTGCGCCTCGGGCAGCAGGTCGATCGCGAGCGCGGCGTAGCGGTGCGCGTAGTAGAAGTAGTAGGGCGCGATGCCGTGCTCGCCCGCGTGCGTGCCGGTCTGCTTGCGGCGCTCCTCGAGCTCGCTCCAGTGCTCGAAGAAGCCGTCGAGCGAGCGGCGCAGGCTCTCCGTGTCGCTGCGCCCCGCGAGGTAGAGCGCGACCTCGGTGACCGGCGTGCGGCCGATCGATCCGGCGACCGAGTCGCGTCCGCCGGCGGTCGAGTACGGGAAGAAGCCGTTCTCGCTGCGGCTCTCCTCGAGGACGTCGAGCGCGCGCTCGACGACGGCCGGGTCGACCTCCTCGCCCTGGCGCGCCGCCTCGTAGAGCGCGAGCAGCGTGGGCGCGGTCATGAAGTGCGACGCCGGGCTGGAAGCATCGCCGCGGCGGCGCGAGTAGTTCCACCCGCCGCCCTCCGCGATCTCGGTCGCCTGCAGCGTCCACACGAGCCAGGCGATCTCCTGGTCGACCTTGAACCGGCGGTACTCGGGCACGAGCCCGCGCGCGCGCATGCGCAGGAGCAAGCCGAGCGCGTACGCGTGCCCCCAGCCGCGAACGTCGTAGGAGCCCTCGAAGGCGGGCGCCATCAGCTCGTGGTCGAGGGCCTGCATCACGAAGCCAAGCCCGCGCTCGACCGCGGCCCGCACATCGGCCTCGCGCTCGAACTGCGCCGTCTCCATCAGCGCGCCGGCGCAGATCGCCGTCCCGCCGACGCGGTAGCCCCAGGGGATCTCGCCCTCGACGCGGTACACGCCCTCGTAGGGCCACTCGCGCGCGGGTCCCGCGCCGCCCAGGTCCTCCTGCAGCTCGAGCAGGATCTCGACTCCGCGCGCGAGCGCAGCGTCGAGGTCCTGCGCGGCCTGCGTGGCCCCGGACGGCGCCGCGGGCCCGAGCGCGGCCAGGGTCACGAAGAGGAGCTCGGGGGAAGTTCTCATCCTCACCTCCGCCGACGAGCTTAGCGCCCCTGGGCCCGCGCGCCGCCGGGCTTCCGGCTTTGGTGTAACGTGCAGGACGGCAAGGCGAAGAGAGGTCGATGACGGCGCCCCTGGAGCAGCTCTTCGAGCGTTACGTGCGGCGCGGCGACGTGCGCGCCCTCGGCGAGGTCTTCGACCGCGCCGCGCCCGAGCTCCTGGTCGTCGCGGCCCACCTCTCGCGCGACGCAGGGGCGGCCGAGGACCTGGTCCAGGCGACCTTCCTCGGCGCGATCGAAGGCGCGGCCCGCTACGACCGCCGCCGGTCGCTCCTGCCGTGGCTCGTCGGCATCCTCACGCACCGGGCGCAGCAGCACGGCCGCAGGGAGGCGCGCGCCCTCGAGCCGCGCGAGCTGCGCGAGCGCAACGCCCCCGACCCCGCGCGCGAGACCGAGGCGGGCGAGCTCGCCGGCATCCTGCACGGCGCGGTCGAGCGCCTGCCCGCGACGTACCGCGACGTCCTGCGAAGGCACCTCTTCGTCGGCGACCAGCCGCGCGAGATCGCGGCGGACCTCGGCCGCGCGCCCGGCACGGTTCGCGTGCAGATCCACCGCGGCCTCGAGCTCCTGCGCCAGGCGCTGCCGGCGGGGCTCGCGCTCGGCGCCGGCGCCGTCCTGCCGACGCGCGGCCTCGCCGCGGTGCGCGCCGACGTCGTCGCGGCCGGCGGCAGGGCGCTCGCCGAGGGCCTCGTGCACCGGGCTCCCCTCGCCGCCCTGGGGATCGCCGGGTGGCGTGCCGTCTCGCTGGCAGGGCTCTCCGTCGCCGCCCTGCTCGCGACGTGGGCCGCCTCGAGCCAGCTCGTCGGCTCGGGAGTCGCGGTCGGCGTCGCGCCGCCCGACCCGGTCCCGCTCGCGAGCGCCGCGGAGGCACCAGAGCCCGCGCGGCGCGAGCGGCCGCGGGCGCCCGAGCGAGAGGCGCGCGCCGCGGCACCGAGAGCGCGTGCCGAAGCGCTCGCGAAGACCCGCGCCCCCGAGCCCGCGCGGCGCGAGCGCGCCACCTACATGGTCGCGGGCGTCCTCGACGCGGACGGCGGGCGCGCGCGGGTCCGGCGCCCGGCAGCGATCACGGCGACGGCCGTCGGCTCCGGCTGCGAGCCGCTGCGCGCGACCTCGGACGAGCACGGGCGCTTCGAGCTCGACGTGAGCGCGTTCTACGGCGAGGAGCTGCGGCCGGAGGGGCTCGCGCTGCACGTCGACCACCCCCACTACCTGCCCGAGACCGTGCACCTCTCGGGCTCGTCCGACCTGCGCCGCGACGCGCGCCGCGACGCGCTCGTCCTGGACGTCCTCGTGCATCTGCGCGAGCCCGCCATTCGCCTGCTCGGACGGGTGCGGCCGAGCTCCGCGCGCCGGCCCGGCGAGCGCAAGCCGCGCGAGGCGGGTCCAGTGCGCGTCGCCGTGATGCGCCAGTCGGACCTCGGGTCGGACGAGGTCGATCCCGTGGACGAGGCGGAGTGCGGCACGAGGGACGACTACGCGCTGCGGCTGGACGGCCCCGGGGACTACGTGGTCGTCGCGTGGAGCGCGGCGCTGCTGCCGAGCACGCAGCTCGTCCGGGCCTCGGGCGAGGAGCCCGACCCGGTCGTCCCCACGATCGAGCTCGAGGCGGGCGAGGCGCTGTTCGGCAAGGTGCGGCTGGCCGGTTCCCGCAAGCTCGACCTGGCCGGGCTCGCGGCGCCCGTACGGGCGACGGACGGCGAACCGGTGGCGGAGGGGCCGGACACGAGCCCCTCTCCGAGAGGCTGCGAGGTCCTCGCGGTGAGCGAGCTCGCGGCCGGGGCACCCGGCCGCTTCGGGGACTTCGCCTGGGTCGGCGATCGGTTCGCGCGCCGCTCGGCGCGCGCCGGCGTCGACGACGCCGGCAACTTCTGGATGTCCGGTCTCGAGGCGGGGGCGCACTTCCTGGTCGCGCTGGCGCCCGACGCGCTGCCGATGGGCCCCGCCTCGCCGCTGCGCGTCGACACGCCCGCGCGCGAGGCCGTCGAGCTGACGCCGTCCACGGCGCTCGTGCGCTTCACCGTCCAGGCGCAGGGCGAGCCCGTGCGCGGCGCGATCGTCGTCGACGAGCTCGAGCTCTCGACGGGCGACGCGGCGAGCGACTCCCTGGGGATCGTCGAGCGCTCGCTCCGCTCGACGTCCCGCTCGACGAGCGGGGCGCGCCCGACGTGCGCCCCGCGACCTTGTGGATCGAGCCCGAGGGAGGCGTGCGGCCGGAGCGGCTGTGGGTGCAGTGCCGGGTGCTCTCGGGAACGGGAGCCCGCCTGGCGACGTCGGTCGCGCGCGAAGCCGGGGGCTACGGCGTGCCCGTCCACGCCTTCGGCGAGCTGCGCGTGGCCATCGCCTCCGCGGACCCGGCGAGCCCGGTGCTGCCCGCGGTCTTCGGCGTCGAGCTCGCGGAGGGTGGCGAGGCGCGGGTGCCCGTCGAGCTGGTCGCGGGCGGCCACCTCGCGCTGCGGTTCCCCGACGTCGATCCGCTCGCCACCGTCGTCGTCGCGAACGAGCACGGCCGCGCCGCGCACCTCGGTCTTCCCCCGTTCGATCGGGCGGGCGGCGCCGGCGACCTGCACGCGATCCTCTGCGGCGAAGAGCCCCGGCGCGAGTTCGCGCACGCGCGCCGGCTCGAGAGCCTCGCCCCGCTGGCGCCGGGCGTCTACTCGATCAGGGTCGGGTCGACCTCGTTCGAGGACTGGACGGGCCGCTTCGAGATCCGCGCGGGCGAGACGACCGAGCTCGCGCTGCCCCTGGAGCGCGCGCGCTGAGCTTCCACGAAGAAGGCGCGCGCCCTTTCCGGGGGCGCGCACCTCTCGTTCACGGTTCGCTACTTCCCGTCGCCCTTGCCCTCGAACTCCGCGAGCAGGGTGTCGATCGCCTTGTCGAGGTCGTCGCCGCGCACGTCCTTGAAGCGGATCACGCCGTCGGCGTCGAGGACGTAGATCGTCGGCCAGCCGCTCACGTTCCAGGCCGTGGCGATCGGACCGCTGGTGCTCTGGTCATACCACGAGCGCCAGGTGATGTTCTCCTCGCGCAGCGTGTCCTGCAGGGCGTCGAGGTTCCCGTCGCTGTTGATGCCGAGCAGGGCGAAGGGCTCGTCGGCGAGGCGTTCCACGAGCGACCGCTCGTGCGGGTACATGGCCCGGCAGGGTCCTCACCAGTGGCCCCAGAAGTCGAGCACCACGACCCGGCCGCGGTAGTCGCTCAGCTTGAAGGGGATCCCGTCGAGGTCCTTGCCCTCGATCTCGGGGGCGCGCTTGCCGAGCGCGAGGTTGCGCAGCGCGAAGAGATCGCCCTCGGCGTCCTTCGCGTAGCGGCCGTCGGCGACCGCGGCGTAGTCCTCGATCACCTTGCACAGGAGCTGCTCGGCCTCCTGCGCCACGAGGTCCGGGTCCTTGTCCATCAGCGCGTTCAGCTTGTCCTCGCCGAAAAAGCTCGCCTGCCGCGTCAGCACCTCCTCGCTCGCCGCCCGTAGCTGGCGCACCTGGTCGGCCTCGGCCGCGAGGTGCAGGGCCAGCGTGTAGGTCGCCGACGCGCGCGCCGCGGCGTGCTCGTTGGCCTCGATCACCTTGCGCAGCACCTTGCGCGCCTCGTCGGTGCGCACGTAGCGCAGCGACGAAGAGACGTCCGCCATCTCCGGCGCCGCGGCGTGGTGCGCGACGAGGAGCTCGAGCGCCTCGGCCTGCTCCTTGGTCCCGTAGGCGTTCTCCGCGACCCACGACGCGGCCTCGAGCGCCGCGGCGTGCGCGGGGTGCGCCTTCGCGATCGCGACCAGGCGCGGGGCGTACTTGCTCGGGTGCGGGTACAGCTCCGAGAAGGCCTTCTCCTGCTCCTCCTCGGTCTTGGCGGCCTGGCTCGCTTCCGAGAACGCCTTCATGGCGTCGTCGTATTCCTCGAGGACGGTCGCGACCTCGGCGGCGGGGTCGTCTTGCGCGGCGCCGGCGGCGGCCTCCTCGCCGCCGGGCTCCTGGGCCCCGGCGCCCGGCGCGGCGGCGGCGAGCGCGAGCAGGGCCGGGAGCCAGCGTGTGTTCGTTCGCATGGAAGGGGTCTCCGGTGGGGTCGGGTGCGGAGGGCGGGCTCCTCGGGTCCGCCCGAGGCCATTTCACTCCTTGGGAAAGCGGATGCGCGGATTCCGTCCGGGATATGCGCAAGAGATACCTGGCCCGGGCCCGGCCGCGGGCACGGGGCTTGCACTCGCAAAGCGGATCCGCCCTCCGTAGCCGGCCCGCATGACGCTCCGCACCCGCCTGCTCCTGCTCTTCGGGACGCTCGTCTCCCTCGCGGTCCTCGCCGAGTGGTGGCTCGTGCGCTCGGTCGCCGCGGACCTCGACGAGGAGGTCGGGGAGGTGGCGTACTCCGTCGGCTCCTCGCTCGTGTCCTTCTTCGTCAGCGCCGAGGAGCTGCCGGAGTGCGTCCCGCCGGAGGGCGCGAAGGTCGCGCGGAAGGCCGTTGCACGCATCGCGCCGGGCGCGGGCAGCGAGGAGCGCGCGCTGCGCATGCTCGTGCTGCGGACCGACGCGGGTCCGCTCGCCGCGGACCACGCGGGCCTGTGGGTCCGCGCGCGCGACGAGTGCGCCGAGCCGGGCGCGAACGAGCCGCGCATCAACGGGTCGGTCGACCTCAGCCTGCAGCTCGTCGACGAGGTCGCGCAGGGGCCACGGATGGACTCCTCCGGCGGCCCCGCGGCCGGCGCGTTCCACATCCCGATCCCGAGCCGCGGCTTCGAGCGCCGGATCGAGGAGTTCTCGCGCCGCCTGCTCGCCGGGACGGCCGCGGTGTTCGCGGTGGGCCTGCTCGCCGCCGCGGCCCTCGCCCACCGCGTGTCGGTGCCCCTGCAGCGGCTCTCGCGCGCCGCGAGCCGCGTGGGGTCGGGCGAGCTCGGGACCCAGATCGCCGAGGAGGGCGATCGCGAGGTGGCCTCGACGATCGCCGCGTTCAACCACATGTCGGCGCGCCTTTGCGAGCTCGATTGCGAGGCGCGCGAGCTCAGGGAGCGCGAGCACCTCACCGAGATCGGCGAGGTCGCGCGCGGCGTCGCCCACGCGCTGCGCAACCCGCTGAACGCTCTGGGGCTCGCCGTGGACGAGCTGGCCGCCGCCGAGCACACGCGCGCCGAGCGCGCCGCGCTCGCGCGCTCGGTGCGCGGCGAGGTCGAGCGCATCGACCGCGCGCTGCGCTCGTTCCTCGCGCTCTCGAGCGGAGCGGGCGGCACCTCCGCAGCGCGCGCGGAGGTCGACCTCGCCGACGTCGCGCGCGACGTCGCGCTCGAGGTCCTCCAGGACCCGCGCCTCGCGGTCGACGTCGAGGTCGACGCGCCGCCGCGCGGCGCGCCGCTCCGCGGGGTCGCCCCGGAGCTGCGCGCGATCGTCCACGCGCTCGTCGTGAACGCGGCCGAGGCGAGCCCGCCGGGCGGCCGCGTGCGCGTCGCGATCGCCCCCCGCGCTCCCGGCGACCAGGGCGCCCCCGTCGATCGGGGCGGCCGGGGCGTGCCGGGCGGCTGGGAGCTCGCCGTCGAGGACGACGGCCCCGGCCTCGAGGCGCACGTCCGCGAGCGGCTCTTCACGCCGCACCTCTCGACCAAGGAGCACGGCGCCGGGATGGGCCTCTTCCTCGCGCGCCGCGTCGCCGCGCACCGCTACGCCGGCTCCCTCGTGCTCGAGGAGCGCGAGCCGCGCGGAACGCGCGCCGTCCTGCGCCTCGCCAGCGGCGCGGAGGAGCGGCCGTGAGCCCGGCGCGCATCCTGCTCGTCGAGGACGATGCGGCGCAGCGGCGCCTCGTCGCCGGGATCCTGCGCGGCGCCGGCTACGAGGTCCTCGAGGACGGGCGCGCGGAGGATGCCGAGCGGCGCCTCGAGGGCGTCGACCTCGTCGTCTCGGACTTCAAGCTCGCCGGGATGGACGGCATGCAGCTGCTCGCGCAGGTGCGCAGGGAGGCGCCCGACGTCGCCTTCGTGATGATCACCGCGTACGGCACGATCGGCCACGCGGTCGAGGCCGTGCGCTCGGGCGCCGACGACTACCTCGCCAAGCCCTTCGAGCGCGACGAGCTCCTGCTCGCCGTCGAGCGCACGCTGCGCGCGCGGCGCCTGGCGCGCGAGAACCGGCGCCTCGCCGACGCGCTCGCCGAGCGCGAGCGGCTGGTCGACCTGCTCGGCAAGGCGCCCAGCATGCAGAACGTGTTCCGGCGCCTCGAGAAGATCGCGGGCACGGACGTGACGGTGCTGCTCGAGGGCGAGAGCGGCACGGGCAAGGAGCTCGCCGCGCGCGCGCTGCACTTCTCGCCGCGGGCGCGCGCGCCGTTCGTGGCGATCAACTGCGCCGCCGTGCCCGAGGGCCTGGTCGAGTCCGAGTTCTTCGGCGCGCGCAAGGGCGCCTTCAGCGGCGCGCACCGCTCGCGGGCCGGCCACTTCGAGGCCGCGCGCGGCGGGACGCTGTTCCTGGACGAGGTTGCCGAGCTGCCGCTGGCGCTCCAGCCCAAGCTGCTGCGCGTGCTGCAAGAGCGCCGCGTCGTGCCCGTCGGCGCGACCGAGGAGATCGATGTCGACGTGCGCATCGTCGGCGCGACGCATCGCGACCTCGAGCGCGAGGTCGAGGCCGGCCGCTTCCGCGAGGACCTCTACTGGCGGCTGCACGTCGTCCCCGTGCGCCTGCCCCCCCTGCGCGAGCGGCGCGAGGACCTGCCGCTTCTGATCGAGCACTTCGCCGCCGAGTGCGCGCGGCGCCACGGCGTGCCGCGCCCGCGCTTCCCGAGCGAGCTGACGCGCCGCCTGCTCGACCACCCCTGGCCGGGCAACGTGCGCGAGCTCGGCCACACGATCGAGCGGCTCGTCCTGCTCGCGGAGGACGGCCGCGCGCGCGTCGCCGACCTGCCCGAGAGCCTGCGCTCTCCGGGGCGCGGGCCGGACGCCTTCGCGCTGCCGCCCGAGGGGCTCGCGTGGGCCGAGCACGAGCGCTCTTGCATCCTGCAGGCGCTCGAGCACGCGCGCGGCAACCGCAGCCTCGCTGCGCGGCTGCTCGGTCTGCCGTACAAGGCGTTCCTGTACCGGCTCGAGAAGTACGAGGCGCAGAGCAAGGCCGGCTCCTGAGCGCGGTCTTGCCCAAATGGGGACGCCGGCTCCCGAGGTCGGGAGTTCGCGCCGCGCCCGGCGCGCCCGCGACGGCGCGCGGGCGCCGGCGGCGGCCCGCGAGCCGGCACGCGGCTTGCGGAGCGCGCTCGGGACACCACCCATTCCACGGGCCACCGGCCACGGGCCGTCCTCGTCTCGAGGGCGGCCCGGCTCGTCGGTGCGGGCGGGAGGCGCTACCCTCCGCGCCGCATGGACGTCTCCGCAGAGGCCTCCGGCGCGCTCGAGGTCCGCTGCCGGAACTGCGGCGCGGCGGTCGTGGTCGAGGCCCACCTCAAGACGGCCGAGTGCGCCTACTGCGGCTCGCACTCGATCGTCGAGCGGCCGTCCGAGCCCGGCCGCGAGGAGCCCGTCCTCGCGCTGCCCTTCGTGGTGGAGCGGGAGCGCGCACAGGCGCTCGTGCGGCGCTGGCTGGCGAGCCGCGGCGCGTTCGCCCATTCCGGCCTCAAGGCGGCGGCGCTCGAGAACGTGCGCGGCGTCTACGTGCCGGCCTACCTGTACGGCGCCGTCGCCGAGACGCGCTACACGGCGCGGATCGGCGAGAACTACACCGTCACCGAGAGCTACACCGGCTCCGACGGCAAGACGCACACGCGCACGGTCACGAAGACCGAGTGGCGCGACCTCGCCGGGAGGTACGACCGCTATGTCGCCGACGTGCTCGTCAGCGCCTCGCGCGGCATCCCCAACGACGAACTCGAGGCCGTCGAGCCCTTCGACCTGCGCGGGATGCGGCGCTACTCGCCCGCGATGCTGCCCGGGTGGATCGCCGAGGAGCCCTCGCTCGACCGCGAAGCGTGCCGCGCGCAGGCGCACGCCGAGACCGAGGGCAGCCTCGGCCGCTGGCTCGCGGAGTTCATGCCCGGCGACGCGCACGAGAACCTGCGCTTCGAGTCGAGCCTGCGCGACGAGGTGATCGACCTCGTGCTCTTGCCCGTCTGGGTGTCCGTCGCCAAGTACTCGCCGGAGAAGCCCGCCGTGCGCGTGCTGCTCAACGGCCAGACGGGCGAGGCCGCGGGGAAGGTGCCGCTCTCGGCGACCAAGATCGCGCTCGCCGTGGCGCTCGGCCTCGCACTGGTCCTCGCGATCGTCCTCGCCTTCGCCACCTGACCCGCGCCGCCCGAGTCTCACCGGACCGATGACCGAGGCCACCGTCACCCGCTGCGCGCGCTGCGACTCCCCGATCGAGCGCGGCGACCTGCGCTGCGCCGTGTGCGCCGAGGTCGTGCCCACGGCGCCCGAGGCGCGCGGCGACGTCGCGGTGCTCCTGATGCGCTGCGCGGGCTGCAGCGCCGCGGTCACCTTCGACCCCGCGGCCCAGGGGCTCGCGTGCGCCTTCTGCAGCTCGGTGATGTACCTCGAGACGCTCGCGGATCCGCTCGAGGAGACGCAGGTCTGGCTGCCCTTCACCGTCGACCACGACGCGGCCCGCGCCGCCTTGCGGCGCTGGCTCTCGAGGCTCGGGTGGTTCCGGCCGTCCGATCTCACGCGCGCCGCGCGCGTCGAGGCGCTGCGGCCTCTGTGGTGGGTCGCCTGGACGTTCGACGTCGAGGCGCGCGTCAGCTGGACCGCCGACTCGGACGCGGGCTCGGGCCGCGCCGCCTGGGCGCCGCACGCGGGACGGGTCGACCTGCGCTTCGACGACATCCTGGTCTGCGCCTCGCGCGGGCTCTCCGACGCCGAGGCCGCGGCGCTCGCCGGGCGCTACGACCTCGCGAGCGGGGCGACCCAGCCGCCCGAGGTGGCCGGAGCGACAGCCGTAGGGACGGCCGGGGCGGTCGCCCCGGCGGTGATGGAGCAGTTCGACGTGCAGCGTTCCGCCGCGCGCCGGCGGATCCTCTCCGAGATCGACCGCGCGGCCGCCGACGTCGTCGCCGAGGAGCACGTGCCGGGCACGCGGCAGCGGAAGGTGAAGGTCGCCTCGCTCCTGCGCGGCTTGGAGACGAAGCGCTGGGCGCTGCCGGCGTACGTGATGGCGTATCGGTACAAGGACGAGCTGTACCGGGCGGTGGTGTGCGGGCAGGACGCGGGGTGCGTGACGGGGCGCGCGCCGTACTCGGTGGCGAAGATCGTCGTGGTGGTGGGGGTGGTCCTCGCGGGCGTGGGCGTCGTCTTGGCGATGGTCGCGGGGCGTTGAGGGAGCGGAGGCCGAACCGCAGCTCGCCGGTCGCGATGCCGCGGTGGTACGAGACGACGCACTGGCGCAGCGGCGGGCCGCTCTGCGTGAACGAGATGCCGGGACCACTCCTTCCCGGCGCGCTGAGCGCGCTCGCGCCGAGCAGGCTCGGCGCGCGGGCACGCAACCACCTTCCGGCGGGCTTTCTGTGGGGTGTCTCGCGCGCGGGGCGGTCCCGCGGCCCCCATGACATACGGGGCGTGCGGGGTGCTCGGCCCCCGGGGCCAGCTCAGCGCCGCTCGTCCGCGAGCTGCATCTGGTACACGTGGGCCGCGAGCGGCGCGAAGGTGTCGCGGAAGGCCTCTCCCTCGGGCGCGATGCTGCGGTTCTCGTCGAAGACGTTGACGAGCGCGATCGGGCGGTCGAAGCGGAAGACGGGGCGGGCCTCGTGCGCCGGGTCGGCGTTGACGGCGAAGAGGTAGGTCGAGGGGCCGCTCTGGCGGACCGCGCTGCGCACGGCGACGCCCGCTTCTTCCACGACGTTCATCCCGAGCTCCGGCGCCCGCGTCAGGATCACGGGGGCGAGGGCCGAGAGCTGGGCATTCGTGCGGATCAGCTCCTGCTCGACGGTGGGGTCGAGGCGCGCGTGCTCGAAGGGCGAGTGCGCGTGCGTCATGTAGCCGATCCCGGTCGCGCCGCCGACGATCGCGCTCCAGACCTGGAAGCGCACCTGCTCGGGAGTGGGCGCGGGTCGATCGACTCCGTCGCGGCGCTGGTCGCTGGCCTCGATCCAGGCGAAGCACGGGGCGACGACGCCGGCGCTGGCCAGGCGCGCGAGGGCCGCTCCGGCGAAGCCGAGACGACCCACGTCGCGCCACTCGTTCCAGGGGTCGCAGTCGAACGCGACGAGCTGGCCCAGCCGCGCGAAGCGCGCGAGCGCGACCGCGGGGAAGTCCGCGTGGAGCGCCTCCTTGCCGAGGTGCACGAGCGTGGGCCGCCAGCCCGCGCGCTGCGCGAGCTCCTCGCGCGCGCGCGAGAGGTCCTCGAACGGCACGTCGTCCTCGGGGTGGGTTCCCGGCAGCGACCACGCGATGATCCGGCGGCTCTTCGCGACGTCGGGGTTCCAGGGCAGCACGGCGTGCATCGAGTGCGACTCGAGCGCCTCGAGCAGCGTCGGGTCGTGCGCGGGCTCGTAGGCCTGACCGAAGTACGCGTTGATCCCGAGGCTCGCGTGGTAGGCGACCCAGGCCGACGTGGGCGGCTGGCCCCAGACGAAGATCGGCAAGAGGCGCTCCTGGTACACGCGCAGGTAGCGACCCTCATCGACGTCGATCCCGACCCACAGGTCGGCCTCGAACGTCTGCACCACGCGCCGCGCGGAGCGGTCGACGATCTTCACCTCGGCGCCGTGGTGGCCGACTCCGAGCTCGCTCGCGGCCGCGTGCATCACGGCGAGCTCAACGTCGACATGCTCGCCCGGGTCGAGCTGGCCGCTGCGGCGCGAGAAGTCCACCCAGCGGCCCTTCTCGCCGTCGATGGTCCAGTAGAGCGGCCTCCCGCCGTCGTTCGCCAGGCGCAGGCGCGCGGGTCGCGACTCGAAGGGCCCGCCCGGCGGCCCGCCCCCGACCAGCGTGGGCCGGCTGACGACGACCAGCCGGCCGGCGGGCGCGGGTCCGGCGATCGGCTCCCGCGGCGCGCTCCCGATCCGCGCGCACGCGCAGCAAGAAGCGGCCAGGACCAGGATCGCGAGGAAGCGCTGGCGCCGCACTAGCCCGGGTTATTCATGAGGCTTTGCGCCAGAGGTCGCAGATGCCGCCAGATTGCGGCTTTGCGACTGAGGCGCCCGGAGTCGACCTTGAACAGGTCGTCGAGGACGGCGAAGGAGCGAAGTCGCGAGCTGGCGAGCAGATGCGGCGTCTGGCGTGAAGGCTCATGAGTAATCCGGGCTAGAACGCCACGACCGTCCGGGCGTCCATCGCCAGGGCGTTGGACACCGCCCTGTCGATCCGCGCCGTGAGGTGCAGGCCCACCTGGAACCCGACGGCGCCCCAGGTCGCGTTCGCCGCGGCCGCGGCGATGACGGTGGGGTTGGCGAACTCGCCGCCGGTGATCTCGGCGACGCGCACCGCGCACGGCAGCGTCCCGGCCTCCTGCAGCGCGAAGCTCACGCCGTAGACGGCCCCCTGCTTCACCTCCTCGGAAAGGCCGAGGCGCGGCTCGACCTCGATCGAGGGCTCGAGCGCGTCCCAATCGATGTACACGGTCACCTGGACCGTGCGCGGGGGTTCCTGACTCAGCATCGACATGGCGCCCCCCGGCGCGCGGCGCGCACCGGCGGTTGATACCGGGATCGGCCCGGCCCCCGTGCGAAGTTGAAAGTTTCGCCGTCGAATCGGGGGAAAAGCCCGGGCGGAAGATGTTTCCGGGCTACCCCCCGTCCTCCTCGCCCGCACCGAGCCGCTCGGGCTCGGGCAGCTCGCGCGGCGGCCCGGCGTTTGTCTCCATGCAACAAACGCGGCGTTCGTGGCTTCGGGAGCGAACCTCCGCCGTCTAGTCTCGCGGCCATGAGAACTCCCGCGCCGAGCGAACGGGCGCGCGTGCGGCGGCTGCCCGCGCGCGCGGACTACGACCGCGACACGATCGCGAGCATCCTGCGCGAAGGGTTCGTCGCGCACGTCGGCATCCACACCCAGGACGGACCGTTCGTGCTGCCGATGGTATACGGCTTCGACGGCGAGTGGATCTACCTGCACGGCTCGCCCGCGAGCAGGCTCTTGCGCCACCTCGCCGGCGGCGCGGCGCTGTGCTTGACCGTCACGCTGCTCGACGGCCTCGTGCTCGCGCGCTCGGCCTTCCACCACTCGATGAACTACCGCTCGGTGACGGTGCTCGGCAACCCGGTCGAGGTGACCGGGCGCGAGGAGAAGCTGCGTGCGCTGCACGTCGTCGTCGAGCACGTCGTCCCGGGGCGCGCGGCCGGCTCGCGCCCGCCCTCCGAGCGCGAGCTCGCGGCGACGCTCGTCGTCAAGCTGCCCGTGAGCGAGGCGGCGGCGAAGGTCCGGACGGGGCCGCCGCTCGACGACGCGGAGGACGTCGGTCTGGCGCACTGGGCCGGCGAGCTGCCGATCGCGCTGGCCTACGCAGCCCCGGTTCCGGCCCCGGGGCTGCGCGCCGGCCTGGCGCCGCCCGCGTGCGTCGGCGGATACGGGCGGCCCTGATCCCGCGAACGGGCCCCCGCGGCGAGGGCGTGGAGCCGCCCCCGGCCGGCGCTTATAAAGGAGGGAGCATGCTGCGCACCGACCGCACGGCGACCGTCCTGCTCGGGATCCTCACCACCGTGCTGGTCGGCTGGACGCTGCACATCGGCGCGGGGATCCTGCAGCCGCTGGTCATCGCGATCCTCCTGACGACCCTGCTGCAGCCGGTCGTCCGGGCCCTGGCCCGCCTGTGGGTGCCGCCGGCGGTGACCGTGATCCTGCTCGCGAGCCTCTTGTTCTTCGGCCTCGCCCAGATGGGGATCGTGCTCAACCAGCGCATCCAGGCGTTCGTCGACCCGCTGACGGGCTGGGCAGGGATCATCGATCAGGTCAAGGTGCGCTTCGACGACCCGGCGAACAGCCAGTTCGACGCGCTGATGATCTACCTGCTCAACGCCGCCAAGGACGTGCAGTGGCAGAGGATCGCGGGCGACCTGGTGGGCAGCGGCTTCGACTTCACGAAGGGCCTGTTCCTGGTCGTGATCTACATGCTGTTCCTCTTCGCCGAGCAGGCGGTCTTCAAGCGCAAGATCCTGGCGATCGCCGGCGAGCACCACGACGACGCGGCCGAGGTCCTGACGACCATCGGGCGCGGGCTGCAGCGCTACCTCGGCGTCAAGACGGTGATCTCGCTCATGACCGGCGTCCTGTGCTACGCCGTGCTGCAGGCGCTCGAGATCCCCTTCGCGCTGCTGTTCGGGTTCCTGACGTTCCTGCTCAACTACATCCCGACGTTCGGGAGCATCATCGCAGGCTGCTTCCCGACCCTGACCGCCCTCGCGACGGGCGACTCTCCGGCTTTCCAGGTCACCGTCGTGATCGCGACGTACCTCGCCGTCAACATCACGCTCGGGAGCGTGATCGAGCCCAAGATCCTGGGCCGCGAGCTCAACCTGTCGCCGCTGATCGTCGTGCTCTCGGTCGTCGTCTGGGCCGGCCTCTGGGGCGTCGTCGGCGCGTTCCTGGCGGTTCCGCTCACCGCCGCCGCGCAGATCGTCCTGGCCAGCCAGGAGACGACGCGCCCGCTGGCAGTCATGCTCTCGAGCGGTCCCCCGCGCGAGGACGGGCTGCTGCACCGCATCGGCCGCGGGCGCCGCGAGCGCGAGGACGAGGCGCCTGCGGGCGAGGGCGAGGGCGCGGGCCCGCCGCGCAAGGCCGCGGGCGAGTGAGCGAGCCCTACGGCAGGCCGAGCCATTCGAGCGCGGCGGCGACCACCTCGTCGATGCCGCGGCCGGTCGTGTCGAGCGTCCCCGCGCACGTCTCGTACAGCGGCCGGCGCCGCGCGAGGATCTCGCGCAGCTCCTCCATCGCGCGCGGGCGCCCCTGGACGGGCCGCCGGTCGCCCTGCGCCAGCACGCGCGCGAGGTGCTCCTCGGGCGCGGCGCGGAGCCAGAGCGTGCGGCAGGTCTCGCGCAGCCGCGCGAAGGTCGCCTCCGCGGTGACGATCGAGCCGCCCGTCGCGATCACGGTGCGCTGTCCCTCGGCGAGCACCTCCTCGAGGGCCTCGCGCTCGAGCCGGCGGTAGGTCGCCTCGCCCTCGAGGTCGAAGACCTCGGCGAGCGAGAGGCCCGCGAGCTCCTCGACGCGCCGGTCGAGCTCGACGAAGGGCACCTCGAGCGCGCGCGCGAGCCGGGCGCCGACCGCGGTCTTGCCGGCGCCGCGCAGCCCGACGAGCGCGAGCCGCTCGCTGCGGCCGCCGGCGCGCAGGTCGCACAGCTCGCGCAGCGGCCGGTCGAGGCCGGCGGCGAGGTGCGCGAGCCGCACGACGGTCGGATTGGCGCGGCCCGCCTCGACCTCGGTCAGCGTGCGGCGGCTCACCCCGGCGCGCGCGGCGAGCTCGGTCACCGAGAGCCCGGCCTCCTCGCGCGCGGCGCGCAGGCGGCGGGCCAGGGCGAGGAGCAGCGCTTGATCCGACGGGCTTCGGGAACTAGAATGCTCGCTCATGGCCAGAGCGAGAAGTATAGTTCTCATTCGCGAGCCCGACAAGCCCACGGAGACGCCTTGACGACCGCCACGCAGCCGCGCCTCTCGTTCCAGACGCACCCGGATCGCTACCGCCACTGGAAGCTCGCCGTCGACGGGGACGTCGCCACCCTGCGCATGCACGTGCGGCCCGAGGCGGGGCTCGGCGACTACGAGCTCAAGCTCAACTCCTACGACCTCGGCGTCGACGTCGAGCTCGCCGACGCCGTCCTGCGCCTGCGCTTCGAGCACCCCGAGGTGCGCGCGGTCGTCCTGACGGGCGACCTCGATCGCGTCTTCTGCGCGGGCGCGAACATCGTGATGCTGCGCACGAGCGCGCACGCCTTCAAGGTGAACTTCTGCAAGTTCACCAACGAGACGCGGCTCGCGATCGAGGACGCGAGCGCGCACTCGAACAAGCGCTTTCTAGCGGCGCTCAACGGGACCGCGTCCGGCGGGGGCTACGAGCTGGCGCTCGCCTGCGACCGGATCCTCCTGGTCGACGACCGCAACAGCGCCGTCTCGTTCCCAGAGGTGCCGCTGCTCGGCGTGCTGCCGGGCACCGGCGGCCTGACGCGGATCACCGACAAGCGCCGCGTGCGGCGCGACCGCTGCGACGTGATGAGCACGGTGGCGGAGGGCATCAAGGGCAAGCGCGCGCTCGAGTGGGGGCTCGTCGACGGCCTCGCGCCGCTCTCCAGATGGGACGAGACCGTCGCCGGCGTCGCGCGCGAGCTCGCGGACGAGGTCCCGCCGAGCGACGCGCGCGGGATCGCGCTGCCGGTGATCGAGCCGCGCGAAGTCGATGGCGGCCTCGAGTACGAGCACGTCGAGCTGCGGCTGAACGAGGCGGAGCGCACCGCCGAGCTCGCGATCGCCTGCCCGAGCGACGTGCCGGAGACGTCGGAGGAGGCGTACGCCTGGGGCGGCGCCTGGTGGGTCCTCGCCGCCTTCCGCGAGCTGGACGACGCGCTGCTGCAGCTGCGCATGAACCTGCGCGAGGTCGCGCTCGTGCTCGTGCGCGCCAGGGGCGACGCCGCCGCTCTGCAGAGGACCGACGCTTTGCTGTCGGAAGCGGACCACTGGTTCGTGAACGAGACGCGCCAGCTCGTCAAGCGCACGCTCAAGCGGCTCGACCTCTCGTCGAAGAGCTTCTACGCCGTCGCGGACGCCGGCACGACTTTCGTCGGGACGTTCCTCGAGCTCTTGCTCGCCTGCGACCGGAGCTACGTCATGAACGACCCGGACGAGCGCGTCGAGCTGGGCGTGACCGCGGCGCAGAGCGGGCTCTACCCCATGTCCAACGGCCTCTCGCGGCTCGAGACGCGCTTCCTCGGCGCGCCGCACGCCGCCGCCGCGGTGCTGGCGCGCGCGGGCGAGATCCTCGACGCCGAGACCGCCGACGAGCTCGGCCTGGCGACGTTCGCCCCGGACGCGATCGACTGGGAGGACGAGCTGCGCCTCGCGCTCGAGGAGCGCGCGTCCTTCTCGCCCGACGCCCTGACCGGGATGGAGTCGAACCTGCGCTTCCCCGGCCCCGAGACGATGGAGACGAAGATCTTCGGCCGCCTCAGCGCGTGGCAGAACTGGATCTTCCAGCGCCCCAACGCCGTCGGCGAGCGCGGCGCGCTGACCTGCTACGGAACCCCCATACGCCCGGAGTTCGCGCCCGAGAGGACCTGAACGAAGCGAGGACCACGATGACCGGAATCGATTACGGCCAGAAGATCCCCAACAACGTCGACCTCAACTCCGACAAGCGCCTGCAACGCGCGCTCGAGCGCTGGCAGCCCGACTACCTCGACTGGTGGCGCGAGATGGGCCCGACCGACTTCAACGAGAACGAGGTCTACCTGCGCACGGCGGTCAGCGTCGAGCGCGACGGGTGGGCGCACTTCGACTACGTCAAGATGCCCGACTACCGCTGGGGCATCTTCCTCACGCCCTACGAGGGCGAGCGCACGATCGGCTTCGGCGACCACTTCGGCGACCCCGTCTGGCAGCAGGTCCCGGGCGAGTACCGCAACTGGCTGCGGCGCCTGATCGTGACACAGGGCGACACGGAGCCGGCCTCCGTCGAGCAGCAGCGCCTCCTGGGCCACACCGCGCCCTCGCTCTACGACCTGCGCAACCTGTTCCAGGTCAACGTCGAGGAGGGACGCCACCTCTGGGCGATGGTGTACCTGCTCCACTCCTATTTCGGCAAGGACGGCCGCGAGGAGGCGGCCGAGCTGCTCGAGCGGCGTTCGGGCAACCCCGACCACCCGCGCATCCTGACGACGTTCAACGAGCCGTGCCGCGACTGGCTGTCGTTCTTCTGCTTCACGATGTTCACCGACCGCGACGGCAAGTTCCAGCTGCTGTCCCTGGCCGAGAGCGGCTTCGATCCGCTCGCGCGCTCGACGCGCTTCATGCTCACCGAGGAGGCGCACCACATGTTCGTCGGCCAGACCGGCGTCGCGCGCGTCATCCGCCGCACGTGCGAGGTCATGCGCGAGCATCCCGACGCCGACCCGCGGGAGCACGGCGCGATCCCGCTCGACCTCGTCCAGCGCTACATCAACTTCTGGAGCTCTTCCAGCTACGACCTCTTCGGCGCGGAGGTCTCCAGCAACTCGGCCAACTTCTTCGGGGCGGGCCTCAAGGGCCGCGCCTACGAGGAGAAGCAGCCGGAGCACCTGGCCCTCGACCAGTTCTACTCCATGGTGCGCCTCGTCGACGGCCGGGTCACGCACGAGGACGTGCCCCTGCGCAACGCGATGAACGAGGTGCTGCGCGACGAGTACATCGGCGAGAACCTCAAGGGCATCGACTACTGGAACCGCGAGTGCGAGAAGGCCGGGATCGACTTCCGCTTCGCGCTCCCCCACCGCCGCTTCAACCGCAAGGTCGGCGAGTTCGCCGACGGCTGCTTCCACATCACGGACGGCAGCCCGATGGAGGCGAGCGAGTACCGGGCGCGGCTCGCCGAATGGCTCCCGACGGACGCCGACCGCGACTACGTCGGCTCGTTGATGAAGCCGGTCCGGGAGCGGGGCAAGTTCGCGGGCTGGATCGCCCCGCCCAACCGCGGCATCGACGGCCAGCCGCTCGACTTCGAGTACGTGCGGCTGTAGCGGCGGGATTCGAAGACCGCGCCCGGTTCGCGCCCCAGTTCCTCGACAGCAGCCAGGGGAATCCGGGCGGGTCGTGAAGTTTTTCGGAATCCGAGGGAACCCACTTACGCGCGAAGCGACGCTCCAACTTCTTTCTGCGCGCGCAGTTGGAACGACGCGCAACGCCCAAGTGAGACGGGGCGCCGCCCGCGAGCTCCGAAAGAGCCCGAAGCGCGCACGAGCTCGCTCTAAACGCGATCTCCGAAAGCACTTGCGCCGAACGGCGTCGGAACCGGAAAGAAAAACGAGCGAGCCGGCTTCTCGTCCCGGAAGAGCGCTTGTAGGGTCCCAACCTTCTTCCTTCGGACCCGGCACGGCGAGTGCGCGTGTTCCGGCGCGGCGAATCGAACGCGCGATCGACACTCGATACCCGAACAGCAAGCCGCAGCTGACATCAGGCGGCCTCCAGGAGGCCATCGAAACGAGAAGAGGGATTCCATGGGACGGCTCGATCCCCAGTCCACAGCCCGTCCGAGCGAGCACGGGGCCGACGAGCGGCCAATGTGCGCGCCTTCGGGCGCCCGCACCCACTCGCACTCCGGCTCGCGGCTCCTCTGCGCGGTGCTCTGCGCTGCCGCTCCACTCTCCGCCGCGACATCCCGCGATCCGGGGGACATCGTGGGCGTCCTCGAGGTCGTCGTGCCGGCGCAGGAGAGCTTCACGCTGCGCGCGACGATGCCCGTTCCGAAAAGCACCTTCCGTGGGGGCGGCGTGCTGCCGCTGTCGGTGGTGGGCAGCGGACGCGTCCCCGTTCCGACGCAGATCGAGGTCGTCAGCCGCTACCCGGGCGACGAATGGGGCGCGGACGTGATCGAGATCCTCGCCCAGGTCGAGCGCCCCGACGGCCTCGCCACCGGCGAGCGCGCTCGTTTCTTCGTGATCGAGGATCCGCACGGGCGGGGCGATTTCCTCCCGACGCCCGACGTGCAGTCCCTGCTGGCGGTCCCGCAGAGCCTCGTGCTGCGCACCCGGGACGTCTTCGGCAACGAGTACACGGCCGACCTGTGGCGCGACGTGCGCGACGGCAGCCCCGAAGCGCGCGTGCTGCGCGACGGCTCCATCGCGAGACAGGTCGCGACGCACGAGATCCTGCTCCCGGTCGAGACCGTCTCGGGCGGGTCGGGCACGATGCCTCACATGATGGGCGTCCACGCCTACGTCACGCAGTGGGCCGGCGAGGACTTCGTCTCGCTGGACCTGCACGTGCACAACGGGATGAGCGGCCACGACAAGGTCATCGAGATCGACGACGCGCTCAACTCGATCTACTGGGACTCGCTCGACCTCGAGGTGCCGGAAGGCTGGCGCGTCGAGCAGGCCTACCCCAGCCCGACCCTGGGCGCGGGTGTCGACGGCGCAGGCCGCCACGTGCGGTCGCTCGTCGCGGCGCAGGCCGGCGGCAAGCTGCACGTCATGCCGCGCCAGTCGCAGTTCTGGCGCCGGCTGGTCGTCTACAAGAACGGGTCGCATTCGCGCGCGCTCACCGCGCTCCAGGAGCGCGGGCTCGCGTTCTGCCGCGACGGACGCCGGCGCGACGGGACGCGCTTCTACTCGTGGTTCAACCCGCGCACGGCGCGCTACTTCCCGCAGAACGAGCGCCTTCCGCACCTCGAGCACCTCGACCTCGACTTCCTGCGCGGCCGGCTGGCGGGCGAGTTCCTCCAGTTCAGCGGCATCGTCGAGACCGGCGAGTCGATGGACACGTTTCCGATCTACAACCCGGTGATGGGCTGGGCGCACCCGTGGGGAACGCGCTACGGCGGGATGACGGGCGCGACCGAGATCGAGGTGGTCGACGGCGTGATGGCTGCGGGCAGCGCGGAGCCGCTGGGCTACCGCCTGGCGCAGGTCGTCGCGCGCATGTACGTCGACCGCCAGCCGACGGCGCTCTACAACAAGGACGGCCGGCCGACGACCGTCGCCGACTGGCTCGTGCACGGACCGTCGTTCGACTACGTGCCGATGATCTTCTTCCTGACGCCGATCCTGCCGGCGAGCGACCCGTTCGGCTTCGGGGATGCGCCGACGTTCCAGACCATCGCGGTCGAGCGCGACCGGCGCGGACCGGACTACGAGACCGAGCTCGGCTACTACCAGCCGATCGACCTGCAGCACTACGTGCGCTACACGCGCAACCTCAAAGTCCTCGCGTGGCTCGGCAACGACGCGCTCGCCAAGGACGAGCTGCGCATGGCGGCCGAGCTGTTCCGCCTCTCGTACCACGAGTACTACAACAGCCCGGGCGGGTACCTGCAGGGCTCGGGGATGCTGGCAGGGCTGCTCTACGTGGGCAGCTATCCGGGCTGGGGCCTCCCGACCGGGCGCGGCAACGCCTGGGGCATGGACGCGGCGCTCGCGGCCTACGCGCTGGGGGCCGACGAGCTGCGCACGCGCTACTTCCCGTGGTTCCAGTCGATGGCGCAGCTCGTCACGGCCGGGCAGTCGACCTGCACCGGCGTCATCATGTCGAGCCCGAGCAACCGCACGGCCGAGGGGCAGTTCCGCATCATGCAGAGCTTCTCCACGGCCTTCCTGGAGAACGCCTACTACGGGATGCGCACGACGGTCTTCGAAGGGACCGACCCGGGCTCCAAGGGCGACCTCGAGGACGTCCTGCGGGCCTCGACCTACGCGAACGTGTCGCCGCTCTTGTGGCGCCACGCGCCGGCCGGGCCGGTGAACTGGCTCGCGATGGGCCCGTACGCCCTGCAGCGGCCGCCGTACTGCGGCCCGCCGCCGCCAGGCGGTGAGGACGTCGGCGTCGACGGAACGCACACCTGGGCCTCGCTCGCGTACGGCTTCAAGCTGACGCGCGACGGCGTGTTCCTCGAGCGCGCCGCCGAGATGGCGGGCGGCGACCTGTACGACTCGCTGCACTCGACCTGGCACAACCTCAACAACCGCGCAGCGGTCCTGGCCCTCGTCCAGGAGCTGAACGGCGAATGACCTCGGCGTGAATCCCGCGGCGCCGCGCCGCCTCGCAAAGAGGCAGCGCGGCGCCGCGCTGGCCCCCTCTCCAGAAAAGGGCCCTCACGGGCTCAACTCCAGCCGCCCCGACGGCCGAGGCACCCTGCGGCAGTTCGGATGCCTCGCAGGGCGTCCAGAGAGAGAGCGGGGATCGATGGGGAACCTAGCATGGCTCCCGCTGCGCTCCGAGCGCGGGGGAAGGGGAGAGAGTCCGTCGAGCCATCGTGGCGCGAGCGCCCTCGGCGGCGCGGCCGCGGTGCTGCTCCTCGCGTGGGGCTGCTCCGGAGGGGGCGGCGGCGACGAGGGCAGCGGAGGCGGCGACGACTGGGACGACCCGCCCACCAGTGACGTCGACGAGGGCGACATCGTCGCCGAGCTCGAGCTCGAGCTGCCCGAGGAGCAGGATTTCATCCTGCGCGCGACGCTCCCCGTCCCGCCGGACATGGTCCTGGACGGCTTCGACCGCGTGCCGTTCGCCGTCGTCCAGCCGGATGGTCGCAGCGCCCGCACGCAGGTCGAGATCGTCAGCCGCTACCCGGACGTCGCGCGCGGCGCGGACGTCGTCGAGCTGCTGGCGCGCGTCACGCGCGGCCGCGGTCTCGCGGGCGAGCGCACGACCTACCCGGTGGCCTTCCTGCCGGCCGAGCCGGCCGAGCTGCAGGTCGACGACGCCGTCGCGGCCCTGCTCGCCGAACCGGGCAACCTGATGCTGTTCACGCGCGACGTCTTCGAGAACGAGTACGTCGCCGATATCTGGCGCGATGCGCTGGAAGCCACGGGCGAGGAGCGCGTCCTGCGCGACGGCGAGATCGCGCGACAGGTCTCCACCCACGAGATCCTCCTGCCGCCGGCTCCGATCGGCGGCGCGTCGGGGACGATGCCGCACATGATGGGCGTGCACTCGTTCCTGACGACCTGGTCGCGCGAGGAGTTCGTCTCGCTGGACCTGCACGTGCACAACGGCTTCAGCGGCCTCGCTCCGGGCGACCCGCGCGACGACGCGCTCAACCGGGTGTACTTCGAGGACCTGCGCCTGCGCGTGCCCCGCGGCTGGGTCGTGCTGTGCGCGTTCGACAACCCCTTCATCGGCGCGCCGTACGACCAGGGCGATTGGACCTTCTATCCGATCGTTCGCGCGCTCGACACCGGCGACATGCACGTGATGCCGCGCCAGGCGCACTTCATGCGCCGCCTCGTCGTCGCCCGCGCCGGCGCGGAGGAGCGCGCGCGGGCGACGCTCGAGGAGCGCGGTCTGGCGTTCTGCACGCCGGGTCTCATGGAGGACGGCGACAAGTACTTCTCGTGGTGGAACCGCTCGACGGCGCGCTACTTCCCGCAGAACACGCGCATGCCGAGCCTCGAGCACGTCGGCCTGGACGCGATCCGCGCGAGCCTGGCGGACGACCTGGCGCACTTCGAGCGCAACGTGCGCGACGGGACTCCTTCGCCGGGCGGCTATCCGATGATCAACCCGGCGCTGGGCTGGGCGCATCCCTGGGGGGTGCGCTACGGCGGCATGACGGGCGGCGACGAGATCCACATGTACGACGGGATCGACGTCGCGGGGTCGCGCTCGCGCGAGGGCTACCGGCTCGCGCAGCTGATCTCGCGCGCGTACGTCGACCGCCAGACGACGGCGCTGTACAACGTCGACGGCCAGCCGACGCGGGTCGTCGACTGGCTGGAAGAAGGGGACGGCTTCGCGTACGTGCCCTTCACCTTCTTCCTCAAGCCGATGCTGCCCGAACAGGACCCGTTCGGGTTCGGCGCCGCTCCGACGTTCCAGGACGAGGCCGTCGCGTCGAGCGGGCGCGTGCCGGACTACGAGGGCGAGCTCGGCGCCTACGACGCGATCGACCTGCAGCACTACATCCGCTACACGCGGCAGCTCAAGGTGCTCGCCTGGCTCGGCAACGACGCGCTGGCGAAGAACGAGCTCAGGATGGCCGCGGCGGCCTACCGCCTCGGCTTCCACGAGCACTACAACAGCCCCGGGCGCTACATCCAGGGCTCGGGATTGCTCTCGGCCATGACCTACGTCGAGCACAACCCGGGCTGGGGCCTGCCGATGGGCCGCGCCAACGGCTGGGGCCTCGACGCCGCCCTCGCGGTCTACGCGATGGGCGACGACGAGGTGCGCCGCCGGTACTATCCGTGGTTCGAGCTCGTCGTCGAGACGATCGCGAACGGCCAGTCGACCTGCACCGGGATCATCCAGGCCTCGCCGATCAGCAAGCTCGCCGGCGGACAGTTCCGCCTGATGCAGATCTTCGAGACCGGGATCCTCGAGAACGCCTTCCTCGGGATGCTCACCACCGCCTTCCTGGGCGCCGACGACGAGCGCGCCGCGCAGCTCGAGGACATCCTCGAGCGCTCGATCAGCGCCTCGGTCTCGGACCTCATCTGGCGCCCGTCGCACCACGGCCCCGCCAACTGGACGGCGGTCGGCCCGTTCGACGTCTTCGAGCCGCCCTACTGCGGCCCGCCGCCCGCGGGCGGGACGGACGGCGGCGCGGACGGCTACTACTACTGGGGCTCGCTCGCCCACGCGTACCGCTTCAGGCGCGATCCGCTGTTCCTCGAGCGCCTCGCGGAGTGGCTCGGCGGCGGCGACCTCCTGGCCGAGGTCTACGCGGACGGGATGGTCAACCTGCCGAACCGCGCCGCGGTGCTCGCCCTGGTCCAGGAGCTCTACGGAAGGGACTGAGCGGCGCTAGAACGAGACGCCCAGGACGAGGGCGCCCTGCGTGTAGTCGGCGTCGGTCGAGAAGTCCGCGATCTCGAGGTCGGAGCCGAAGAGCACGCGCAGGTCCAGCCCCAAGAAGAACGACTGGTGACGTCGAAGAGGACTCCGCCGTGGGCGTCGGCCGCGGGGGAGCCGTCATCCTCGTCCACGCCGGCGACACGCCGCCGCCGACGTAGGGCCGCACCGTCGAGGTCGCGCCGAGGAACGTCTTGCGCACGCCGCCGTAGAGCTCGCCGGTACCCGCCTCGACGTCGACGCCGAAGAGGGTCTCCTCGTCGCGCGAGCCCATCAAGCCGAGCTCCCAGCCGATCACGGAGCCGTCCTTCTCGTTCGCGTACTCGACCCCGAACGTCGCCTGGTCCTCGAGCGGATCCCAGTCGTCCTCGTCGAGCGTCCGCTGGCCGAGATAGAACGAGACCCGCTGGCTGTGGGGCTCGCTGGTCTACTGCGCGGACGCCGCGGGCGTGGCGGCGCACGACGCCAGGAGCAGCACGACGGGCAGGCACCTCTTCATCTGCGATCCTCCTCCGGCGAGGCTCGCGCCGGCCGGATTCTGACCACGCGGCGGGCGAGGATCAACCGGACTGCCGCCGGACGCCGCTCGGGACCTGGCGGATCGCGCGCGGACGGCCTAGCCTAGGCGACTGTCCCCAGTCCTTCCGACGAGGCCAGAGGATGGATCCCCAGCTAGACCGCCGCGAGGTTCTGCGCGTCGGGGGTGGAACGCTCTTCGGGCTCGGCATCGCCCAGCTGCTCGAGCTCCAGGCGCTCGCCGCCCCCGCGCGGCCCGCTGCTCCCGGCTTTGGCCGCGCGAGGAGCGTCATCCTCGTCTTCCTCCAGGGAGGTCCGAGCCACCTGGACCTCTGGGACCCGAAGGACGGCGCGCCCGACGACGTGCGCAGCGCGTTCAAGACGATCCCGAGCAAGGTCCCGGGGATGGAGGTCACCGAGCTGCTGCCGCGCCTGGCGCAGGTGACCGACAAGCTCACGTTCGTGCGCTCGATGAGCTACACGCCGGTGGGCCTGTTCAACCACACCGCGGCGCACTACCAGATGCTGACGGGGTACACCGCGGACAAGGTCAGCCCGTCCGGCCAGCTCGAGCCGCCCTCGCCCAAGGACTTCCCGAACGTCGGGTGCAACGTCGTGCGCCTGCGCCCGCCGGAGGAGGCGATGCTGCCGTTCGTGATGATGCCGCGGCCGCTGCAGGAGAGCAACGTCGTCGGCAAGGCCGGCACCGCCGGCTTCCTGGGCCGCGCGTTCGATCCGTACACGCTCTACCCGCCGGGCGACGACCTGGACGACTCCAAGATGGACCGGATCCAGGTCGAGGACCTGGCGCTGCGGCCGGAGCTGTCGGTGGCGCGCCTCGAGCGGCGCGCGTCGCTGCGCGAGCGCATCGACGCATCGATGCCCGCGATCGACGCGGCCGTGGCGCGCTTCGACCTGGACGAGTACACCGAGAAGGCCCTGGGCCTGGTGCTCTCCGGCCGCGCGCGCAAGGCCTTCGACCTCCACGCCGAGCCCGACGCGCTGCGCGACCGCTACGGCCGGAACACCTTCGGCCAGTGCTGCTTGCTCGCGCGGCGCTTCGTCGAGGCGGGCACGCGCTTCGTGCAGGTCAACTGGCCCAAGGTCGCCAACTCCGACCTCCACTCGTGGGACGTGCACGTCGGACTGCCCGAGCGCATGCAGAAGCGGGCCGCGCCGATGCTCGACCCCGGGCTCGCGACGCTGATCGCCGACCTGGACGAGCGCGGCCTGCTCGACGAGACGCTCGTCGTCGCCGTCGGCGAGTTCGGGCGCAGCCCGCGCAAGGGGCTCTCGACGTCGGGCAACGACAACGACAGCGAGGGCCGCGACCACTGGCCGTACTGCTTCACCGCCGTGGTGGCCGGCGCGGGCGTGCGCCGCGGGTTCGTGTACGGCGCCTCGGACGAAACGGGCTCGGCGCCGGTCGAGAGCCCCGTCCACCCCACCGACCTGCTCGCCACCGTCTACCACGCGGTGGGCATCGAGCCCCACACGATGGTCCTGAACCACCTGAACCAGCCGCGCGAGCTGGTCAAGGGCACCCCGGTCCTCGACCTCTTCGCATGAGATGAGCCGCCGCGTGAGCCCCGAAGCCCGGACCGGACTCTCGACCCGCAGCGCGTTCCTCGCGCTCGCCCTCGCGGCGCCCGGCTCGGCGCAGGGCGCGCCCGACCCCGTCAGCTTCCACGCGGACGTGCGGCCGATCCTGCAGGCGAGCTGCCAGGGCTGCCACCAGCCGGCGAAGGCCGGAGCGAAGCTCGTGCTGACGGGCTTCGCCGAGCTCGCGCGCGGCGGGAAGTCGGGCGCCGCGGTCGTCCCCGGCGACCCCGACGCGAGCCTGCTCGTCGAGGAGATCAGCCCGTTCGGCGACCTGCCGCCGAACATGCCCAAGGATCGCGCCCCGCTCGACGCGGAGGCGCTCGCCCTGATCCGGCGCTGGATCGCCGAGGGCGCTGTCGACGACACGCCGCAGGCCCTCGGCCCCGCGGTCAGCCGCGAGCACCCGCCGGCGTACACGCGGCCGCCGGTCGCGAGCGCCCTCGCGTTCTCCCCGGACGGCGGGCTGCTCGCCGTGTCCGGGGCGAACGAGGTGGTGCTCTGCCGCGCGCAGAGCGGCGAGCTCGCCGAGCGGCTCGTCGGCCTCTCCGAGCGCATCGAGTCGCTCGCGTTCTCGCCGGACGGCAGCCGCCTGGCGGCCGCCGGGGGCACGCCGGCGCGGATGGGCGAGCTGCAGATCTGGGACGTCGGCGCGCGCGAGCTCGCCCTGTCGCTCCCGGTGACGCACGACACGATCTTCGGCGCGAGCTGGTCCGATGATGGGAGCCGCGTCGCGTTCGGCTGCACCGACCACACCGTGCGCGCGGTCGACGCGAAGACCGGTGCCGAGATCCTCTACCAGGGCGCGCACGACGACTGGGTGCTGGACACGGCCTTCTCGACCGACGCGTCGCACCTCGTCACGGTCAGCCGCGACCGGTCGATGAAGCTGATCAAGGTCGAGACGCAGCAGTTCATCGACAACATAACCAGCATCACCCCGGGCGCGCTCGGGGGCGGGCTGATCGCGGTCGCGCGCCATCCGGCGCGGGACGAGCTGCTCGTCGGCGGCGCCGACGGCGCCCCGAAGGTTTTCCGCATGTACCGCGAGAAGAAGCGCGTGATCGGCGACGACTACAACCTCGTCCGCGCGTACGCCGCGCTCCCGGGGCGGATCTTCGGCGTCGCGTGGAGCCCGGACGGGGAGCGCCTCGCGGTCTGCAGCAGCGATCACGGCAAGGGCACCGTGCGCGTGTACGCCGCCGGCGCCGAGGAGCCCCTGTGGTCGCTCGAGACGGCCGGGGCGCTCTACGCGCTCGCCTTCCACCCGAGCGGTGACGTCCTCGCGGCGGGGGGCGCGGAGGGCGTCGTCCGCTACCACGACGCCGACACCGGATGGGTCGTGAACGAGCTCGTCCCCGCGCCGCTCGGACTCGGGCGGGAGGAGACGGGCTCGTGATCGCGCGCACGATCCTCGCCCTGGGCGCCGCCGCGCTCGGCACCGCGCTGGCGCTGCCGTCCGCGGCTCCCAGCGACCCGCCGCACGCGGGCCTGCGCCTGACCGAGGTCGAGGTGCACCCGCGCGAGGTCGCCTTCGACCGGCGCCACGAGTACGCCCAGCTCCTGTTCCGCGGACGGACCGAGGACGGCGAGTGGATCGACGTGACGCGCGAGGCGCGGCTCGTCGCGCAGGACCCGCCGGTGTCCTTCTCCGAGCGCGGCCTCCTGCTTCCGGGCGACGACGGCGAGGGGCGGCTGACCTTCGAGGTCGGCGGGCTGCGAGTCGACCTGCCGATCCGGGTCCAGGGGCAGTCGCAGGCCTACGAGGCGAGCTTCGTGCGCGACGTGATGCCGATCCTGTCGAAGGCCGGCTGCACGAGCGGCGGGTGCCACGGCTCGCAGGACGGCGAGAACGGCTTCAAGCTGTCGCTGCGTGGGTACGACCCGGTGGCCGACCACCTCGCGCTCACCGACGACCTCGCCTGCCGGCGCGTCGACCGCGCGTTCCCCGAGCGCAGCCTGATGCTGCTCAAGCCGACGGCCGAGGTCCCCCACGAGGGCGGCCAGCGCTTCGCGCGCGGCTCGCGCGAGTACTCGATCCTGCGCGAGTGGGTGGCGAGCGGCGCGGCGCTCGACGACGCCGAGCGCGCGCTGCACATCGAGATCTTCCCCGAGCAGCCGACGATCCCGCGCCCGGGGATGAGCCAGCAGTTCGCGGTGCTCGCGACCTACGCCGACGGCCGCGTGCGCGACGTGACCGCGGACGCTTTCATCGAGACGAACGACACCGAGGTGACGAGCGTCGACGAGGCGGGCCTCGTGACCGCCCTGCGGCGCGGCGAGGCCGCCGTCCTGGCGCGTTACGAGGGACGCTACGCCGGCACGAGCCTCTTCGTCATGGGCGACCGCGAGGGCTGGGCCTGGGAGCCGGTCCCCGAGCTCGACTACGTGGACACGCTCGTCTACGAGAAGCTGCGGCGCGTGCGCTCGCTGCCGAGCGAGCTGTGCACCGACGCCGAGTTCCTGCGCCGCGTCTCGCTCGACCTCACCGGCCTGCCGCCGACCTCGCGCGAGGTGCGCACGTTCCTCCTGGACGCGCGCGACACGCGGGTCAAGCGCGCTGAGCTCGTCGAGCGCCTGATCGGCAGCGCCGAGTTCGTCGACTACTGGACGAACAAGTGGTGCGACCTCCTGCAGGTCAACACGAAGTTCCTGGGAGGCGAGGGGGCCGAGCGCTTCCGGCGCTGGATCCAGGCGCAGGTGGCGAGCAACGCGCCCTACGACGAGTTCGTCGCCGCGCTGCTCAACGGCAGCGGCTCGACCTACGCGAACCCGCCGGCGGCGTACTACAAGGTCCTGCGCAAGCCGGACGAAGCGATGGAGAACACGACCCAGCTCTTCCTGGGCGTGCGCTTCAACTGCAACAAGTGCCACGACCACCCCTTCGAGCGCTGGACGCAGGACCAGCACTGGCAGACCGCCGCGTTCTTCGCGCGCGTCCAGCGCACGAACGCCGAGGGCGCGGAGCTGATGCCGTCGGCGGGCGGAAACCAGCCCGAGGACGAGCTCCCCGCGTTCGAGGAGATGATCTCGGACGCGGCCGAGGGCGAGGTGAAGGACCCCGGCACGGGGGCCGTCGTGCCGCCCGTGCTGCCGTATGAGCTCCCGGGCGGCGAGCGCGCGGGCGGCGAGACGCGCCGCGCGCAGCTCACCGCGTGGCTCGTCGCCCCCGAGAATCCGTATTTCGCGCGCAGCTACGTCAACCGGCTGTGGAGCTACTTCCTCGGGATCGGGCTGATCGAGCCGGTCGACGACGTGCGCGCCGGCAATCCGCCGACCAACCCCGCGCTGCTCGAGCGCCTGACGGCCGAGTTCGTCGCCTCCGGCTTCGACGTGCGCGCGCTGATGCGCACGATCTGCGGCTCGCGCACCTACCAGCACTCGATCGAGACGAACCGCTGGAACGCGGACGACGACGTCAACTTCGCCCACGCCCTGGCGCGGCGCCTGCCCGCGGAGGTCCTGTACGACGCGCTGCACCGCGCCGCGGGCGCGGCCACGCGCCTGCCCGGCGTCGTGCGCGGCAGCCGCGCGCTCGACCTCGTCGACACCAACGTCGAGGTCAAGGACGGCTTCCTCGGCCTCTTCGGCCGGCCGCCGCGCCAGAGCGCGTGCGAGTGCGAGCGCTCGAGCGGCATGTCGCTCGGCCAGGCGCTGAACCTCGTCAACGGGCCGACCGTCGCCGACGCCATCCGCGACGCCGAGAACCGCATCGCCGATCTCGTGTCGGTCGAGCGCGACGCCGAGAGGCTCGTCGAGGAACTGTACCTGTCGTTCCTCTGCCGCTTCCCGACGCCCGGCGAGACGCGCGACCTCGCGCCCGCGTTCGACCCGACCGACCCCGCGAACCGCGCGGCGCTGGCGCCCGCGGACGAGCGCGAGCTCGCGCAGGCGCTCGCCGCGTGGCAGGCCGGCATCCGCGTTCCCGGCTGGCGCACCGCCGACCCCGGCAACGCGGAGTCCGCCGCGGGGCTGGCGCTCGAGGTCCAGGAGGACGGCTCGTACCGCGTGCTGGGCGAGGGCGGAGACAAGGACACGTACACGGTCTTCCTCTACTCGCGGGAACCGCGCCTGACCGGCATCCGCCTCGAGGTGCTGCCCGACCCGGGCCTCCCGGCGAGCGGCCCGGGCCGCGCCGAGAACGGCAACTTCGTCCTCGGCGAGCTCACCGTGCGCGCCGTGCCGCTCGACGACCCGCGCGCCGCGCGCCCGCTGAAGCTCGCGAACGCGAGCGCCGACTTCGCGCAGGAAGGCTGGCCCGTCGCCGCCGCGATCGACGGCGACTTGCAAACCGGCTGGGCCGTGATGCCCGCGTTCGGAAGGCCCCACGTGGCCGTCTTCGAGCTCGCCGAGGACGTCGGCGGGCCCGCCGGGACGGTGCTCCTCGTCACGCTGCGCCAGGAGTACGGCCAGAAGCACACGATCGGCCGCTTCCGCGTGTCGGTGACCGCGTCCGCGCGGCCCGTGCGGCACCACGGGCTGCCCGAACCACTGGCGCAGGCGCTCGCGACGCCCGAGGCGGAACGGACGGAAGAGCAGGCGCGCGCGATCTACGCGCACTTCATCGACACGCACCCCGAGCTCGCCGACCGGATCCGATTGGGCGCGGCGCAGGACCTCGCCTGGGCGCTGGCGAACAGCCCGGCGTTCTTGTTCAACCGGTAAGAGCCGCGGACATGCACCCGCTCGAATGGACGCGGCGTGCGTCGCGCGATCGGGTGGGATCGATCAGGACGCGGCAAAGGGCGAACGATGCGTAGCCAGCGATCTCGTGCCGCCTGCCCGCTTGGGCGACGCCAGAGGGAACCCTTGCCCGCTTTCCCGGATCCGGAACGGCGCGCCGTGCCGCGCGCTCCCTCCCATCAAGCCCGCGACGGCCCCCGGCCGAACGTCCGACGGGGTCCCAGCGCATGCCCGCCCGCTTCTGCACGGTCGAGGAGAGCTCCGAGGACGCTGCCCGCAAGGCCGGAGCCCGGGAGCTCGGCGTCCCTCCCGAGGACACGTCCGTGGAGAAGCTCGCGGGGGGTCGCTTCCGCGTCAACGTCGCCCGCGCGCCTTCGACCCTCGAGGTCGCCGTCCGCAAGGACGACATGGAAGCGTTCGTGACGCGGATCACGCCGGCGCTCGGAGACTACCCCCAGCCGACGCGCGAGGCCGTGGAGACGGCCTTGAAGGAGCTCGGCGTGGTCGCCGGCCTCCTCGGAAGCGAGATCGACGAGCTCGTCGCCGTGGTCGCCAAGGGCGGCATCGAGCGCAAGAACGTGACGGTCGCCCGCGGGGTGCTGCCGCGCCCGGGGGCGAACGCGAACGTCGTGCGTCACTACCTCGGATCCGCCGAGAAGGGTGCGGGCCGGCGCCAGCTCATCGTGCGCGACGGCGAGGTGTTGATCGAGAGAGAGCCCGCCACGCTCGGCGAGACGGGACAGACGGTGAAGGGCAGGATGCTGCCGGCGGCGAGGGGAGTCGAAGAGCGGGTCCGGCATGGCGCGGGCATCGCCGGCGACGCAGAGCAGCTTTGCTGGACGGCGTCGGTCCCCGTGTTCGGATACCTCGAGATCGACGAGGCCGGCGGCCCGCGCGTCGTGCCGGCGGTCACGGTCAGCGCGGACCACCTCGGCGCCCACCTCGATCTGCGCCGGCCGGGCGCCGGCGAGCCCCCGATCACGCGCCGCGAGGTGCAGGCGGCGATCGCGGCGTGCGGCGTCGTCCACGGTGTCTCGGCCGAGCGCATCCAGGCCGCGTGGCGCACGTTCGAAGCGCGCGGCGGCCTTCCGGAGCCGGCGCTCGTCGCCGAGGGAACCCCGCCCCGGCCGGGCCGCGACGCGGGCATCGCGTTCGAGATCGAACCGGACAAGATCGTCGGCGACCGTTTCGAAGGAGTAGACCGGATCGACTTCCGCGAGCGCCGCATGGTCAAGAACGTCCGCGCGGGCCAGCGGATCGGGACCTGGCTGCCCGACGGCGAGGGGGTTTCCGGCCGCGGCGTGGACGGTGAGCCGCTGCCCGCGCCGCACGGCGAGCCGGGCGACTTCACGGTGCGCGAGAACGTCGTCACGCACGAGCTCGGCGGAGGCCGCGTCGCGTTCGAGGCCGCGATCGACGGCATGCTCCTCGTCGAGGCCGAGAACGAGCTGGCCGTCGTGGACTTCCTCGAGATCGCCAGCGACGTCGACTACGACACCGGCAACATCGACGCCACGGGCTGCGTGCTCGTGCGCGGCACGGTGCGCGGCAAGTTCCGCGTGACGGCCGAGCACGACATCACCGTCCAGGCGTCGGTCGAGGATGCCATCGTCGCTGCCGGCGCCACCCTCTACGTCGGAGAGGGCATCTTCGGCGGTCCCTACGGGCGCGTGGCGGCGGGATCGCGGATCAGCGCGAAGTTCGCTCAGAACGCCAACGTCGCCTGCGGTGGCGACGTCGAGATCCGCGATTCGGACACGGGGAGCGTGATCGAGTGCCGCGGCCGCCTGCTCGCGACCCGGGCCCGCGGCGCCCTCCGTGGGGGTCGCTACACGGCCTTGCAGGGGGTCAAGGTTCGCGAGCTGGGCTCCGCGCTCGGCGCGCCGACGACCGTCTCGGTGGGCTCAGACCCCGTCCTGGCCCGCGAGCTGCGCGAGGTGCAGGACGCGCTGCGCGCGGTCCAGGAGAGAGGCCGCAAGCTCGAGCGCACGCTCAGCGCGAGCGCCTCGCGAGCGGGCGCGGAGCAGAGCCCGGACGCCAGGCGGCACGTCAAGGCCAAGCGCGCGCTGGTGAGCTCGGAGACCCGCCTCAAGGCGCGCAAGAGGCAGCTCGAGGAGCAGCTCTGCGCCGGCGTGCCGCCCACGGTCGAGGTCCTCGGCACGGTGCACGCCGGCGTCGACATCTACATCCGCGGAGCCCATCGGCGCACCGAACGTGCCGACGAGCGCGTTCGCTTCTCCTACGACCCCGAGACCCGGGACGTCCGAGCCGGACCGTTGTCGGCCGATCCTGCCCCCTGACGAGGAGCTCGATGCCTGATTTCCGAGATGCCATCGTTCGCGATGTGATGCGCAGCCCCGTCACCACCACGAGCCCCGCGGCGCTGCTCGGCGAGGCCATCCGGCGCCTGTACGACGACGACCTGTCTTGCCTCGACCCCGGACGGCCTCACGGTGGCGGACGTCATGACCTACCCGATGGTCGTCCTGCAGCCGACCTACAGCATCGGCACCAGCATGCAGCTCATGCGCATGGTCGGCGTGCGCCGCGCAGCGGTCGTCGAGGGGACGAGCGCTGTCGGCTTCGTCAGCTTCACCGACATCTTCCGCTTCGCGGTCGAGTCGGGGAGCAGCCTGGATCCGGTCGAGGCCGACGCCTCGACCTGACCGTTCGACGGAGAGCGGCTCAGTCGTCGGCCACCTCGAGCTCGATCGAGCGCCGCGCGAAGGTCCCGGTCGAGCCGGTCACCTCGACCGCGAGCGTGATCCTGCCGGGGCCGGTCGTGAAGAGGCGGTAGACGCCGTCGTCCGAGCGCTCGACGTAGCCCTGCCCGGGGCCGCCGACGACCCACTGGACGTGCGGTTCGCCACGCCCCGGATCGACGAGGGAGAGGTCGAGGCGCAGCCTGTCGCCCGCGACCGCGGCGGAGCGCTCGGCGACGAGCACGGGGATCTCGGGCGCGCGCACGGAGGCCCCGGCCGGCAGCGGCGGCTCGGCGACGATCGCCTCGTCGACGCGGCGCGCGATGGCGCCGAGGTCGAGGTCGGGTTCGCGCCGTGGATCGAAGGCGCTGACGCGCACGGCGACGTTGCCGCGCGCGAACGCGACCCAGGCGACCGCCTTCGGCCCGGCGCCGGAGTGGCCGACGAAGCCGACGTCGCCGACGTCGAGCCCGACCTCGGCCGCGCGCGGCACGAGCCGGTCCGACTGCAGGCCCGCGAGCCAGGTCAAGAGCATCTCGTGCGCGGCGTCGACCGAGCCCGCGACGAGCGTCTCGAGCACGAAGGACGGCTGCTTCGCGTCCGGCCGCCGGAACGTGCGCGTCAGGAGCCCGCGGTCGCTCTGCAACGCGCCGCGGACGAAGCCCGGCAGCTCGAGCGAGCTCGCGAGCCCGGCGCGCAGCTCGCCGCGCGCCCACCCGGCGTGGCCGTAGCGGGCGCGCACGGCCGCTTCGTGCTGGCGGGCGAGGGGCGAGGGCTCCGGCGCCGCTTCGTCCCCGGACTGCGCGAAGGCGGGCAGCGCCGCGAGGCACACGACGATCGAAGCGAGGCCGCCGCGGAAGTGGGTTCTGGCTCTCATCGCTCTCCTCCTACTGGACTCCGGGCAGGTCCTCGAGGGTCCTGCTGGTGTGGTTGTAGCTGGACAGGTCGTCGTAGCCGCCCGGCCCGTCCCACAGGCGGTGGTGGTTCCAGCCGGGAATCCCGGGCGTGCTGCCCGGATCGCCGTCCTCGTCGAGCTGCATGCAGGTGTCGGAGACGGTCACCGCGTCGTCGTTCGTGACGATGTGGTGGTAGCTGAACCCGTGGCTGCCGCCCCAGAGGCTCGTCGTGTAGTCGGGGGCGCCGATGCCCCAGATCGCCTTCAGGGACATGCCGCCCAGGCGCACGGGCCGCATGCCGTCGACGCCCATCATCGCGAGCATCGTCGTCGTCGCGCCCATGTTGTCGGAGCAGTTGACGTAGATCCCGGAAGCGTGGCCGTTGAGAAGCCGGGCCAGGTTCATGCGCCAGCTGCCGAAGTTGAAGTAGTGCGTCGCTCCGCCGTCGCCGCCGAGCGGGTAGGCGTCGTAGATCACGCCCTCGATCGCGCTCGGGATGCCGCCGTTCTGGCCGAAGAAGCCGTGCACGTGGACCTCGGTGAGCGACACCTCGTCGCCCGCCGTGAAGCCCAGCGTCTCCTTCCAGCTCGAGATGTACTCCGCCACCTCGACCCACGGCCCCGCGTACTGCGTGCCCGAGACGCCGGACCGGAAGTTCGGCTCGCCGAGCAGCGTGTACACGCGCAGCGGGATCGTCGTCGACCCCGGGACGTCGGTCCAGTCGGGGTCACCCTCGAGCCGCTGCTGCCAGCGGAAGACGACGTCGAGGTCGTGGCGCCCCACCTCGCCCGGGAGCGGCGGGAGGTCGACGACGGTGGGCGTTCCGGGAGCGATCGGGCCCAAGTACGCGGGGACGCCGCCCTGCGTGGCCACCGCGCGGATCTCGCGGCCCGGCAGCGGGTAGCCGACCCCCATCGGCCCGCCCAGGGCGGAGGTCGCGCTGTCGCCGAAGACCAGCTCGAGCCGCGGGCTCGACCCCATTATGTAAGCCAGCGGGTAGTTGTACTTGTAGGCCTCGTACGAGGGCCCGCTGAGCGCCGGCGAGTCGGTCTGGTCGTGGACGGCGGCCACGGGCCGCGGATCGCCGCTGTCCAGGTCGAGGTCGGAGACCTCGAGGTCGTGACCGACGTTGATGTACTCGTGGATGGCCGGCGTGGCGAAGAACTCGTACGCCGCGCCGCGCATGAAGTAGACCATCTGCCACTCGTCGTCGCCGGCGCCGCTGTCCTGCGCCTCGATCTCGGTGATCCCCAGGCGCACGATGTCGAGCGGCACCTGCAAGGGCTGCGCGCCGTGGCCCGCGATGCGGAGCGTGAAGGAGCCCGTGTCGCACCAGACTCCGCCCGTGTCCTTGCCGTCCCAGGCGACGACCGTCGGCGCGTCGCCTCCGGAGACCACGCCGCTCCAGAGGGTCGCGAGCACGGTCGAGCCGCGGCGCACGTCGACGACCGTGGAGACGCTCGCGGCGGCGGGCTCGACGTGGAAGGCGAGTTGCACCCCGCCGCCGGTCAGCTTCGGGTCGGCGACCCGCGTCACGTCGTCGACCACGAAGCGCGCGCCCGGGAGCTCCGGGCGCCGCGGCGACTGCGCAAGCGCCGTGCCCGCCATGAGAGCGGGCGCGAGGAGCGCGGCCAGGGCCGCCACGGGCGAAGTCGTCCACTGCTTGAGCGTCATGTCGATCTCCTTTCGAGGGCGCGAGTATAGCCGACGTGCGGCGGGCTCGCGGCCCCACTCCTCGGGAGTCGCCCCCGAACGAAGGGAAGCCCGCAGATCGTCCAGGAACCCCGCACGAGCTCCTGGACCACGGGCGTGTTCACGATCGTGACGAAGCCCTCGCCCGCTTCGAGGTAGGTACCGCCCTTCTCCCAGGTCTCCGGTGCGATGTTCTTCCGGACTAGCTCCGCCACTTCCTCGACCTCGAATCGGGCGTCGTCGGGGAGGCTCTGGTCCACGCCGTCGTCCGAGAGGCGCAATCCCAGGCGGCCTTCCGGCCGCCTGACGATGTCCCGAACGTCGTGGTTGAAGATGCAGGGCCCCGAGCCCGCGAGAGCGAGCCCGGCAGCGGGGAGCTCGACGGCCTCCCGCGCGAGCTGCTCCAGGAGCGTACCCACGTACCGATCGCGCAACCCGTCGAAGTACGCCCGCATCTCGGAATCGCGCTGGAGCTCGAGCGCTGCTCTCCACACCTCCTCGGCGAGCGCGTCCGCCGGCGCGCGGCTGCGGGCCCGATCGGCCAGGTCGACGGCCTGCGCGAGCTGCTTCTTCCGGAGCGCCCGGACCGCCGCGATCAGGGTCGCCTGCGGCCCCTCGCCCGCGGAGAGCGGCAGGTCGGAGCGCTCCCGGACGACCCGCGCCCAGCGGCCGCGGACCTCCTTTACCACGAACGAGTCCTCCGAGCGCACCAGCTCGGTTCCGCGGGCGTGCAGCGTGCGGAACCGGGCCCCGACCCGGATGCCGGGAGCGGCCTCGTCGCCGACGCTCGCCGGCGCAGCTTCCTGCCGTGTCCCCGGTGCGAGCGTGAGCGCGAGGAAGGCGAGCGGTCCGAGGTAGGATCGGAGCATCATGGCGGAGTCCCTCCGGGTCGGCGCCGGTGATTGTAGCCGGGCGCCGACGACCCGCCGGGGCACCGCCCTGCCATCGGAGAGCGCGGCATTGGACGTGAGCGAGCAGGACAGGATTCGTACCTTCCTCGAAGGCGAGAGCAGCCAGCGCCTGCGCGTGATGCTGAGCGCGGTGGACCGCAGCGGCTGGGAGCCGGAGGCGCGCGAGATCGCCCGGGAGATCCTCGCCGAGCGCGGCGTCGATGCCAGCGCGATGGACGCGTGCCCGGTCTGCGGCGGCGAGCTCGAGCCCGGCAACGTGAGCGTGCACAACACATTGCTCTCCTTCCTGCTGCTGGGGTTCTCGTACGAGCACTGCTGGTTCCGGTCCGCGAGGACGAGGAAGAAGGAAGTCGTCGTGAAGCGCAGCGACCTGCTCTCCGCCTGCCGCTGCGCGGACTGCGGGACGTTGATGATCGCGGCGCGGCCGCGGGCTCGGAGCAGCGCTTAGTAGTTCGTCCCGACGACCGTCACCTCGCCGCCCGCGACCGGCACGGTGCAGATCTCGCCCTTGCCTCGATCGACTCCGCCCGCCTGTTCCAGGACGAAGAGCAGGTCGCGCCCGTCCGGGGAGACGGAGAGGCCCAGCGCGATGTACGCCTCTTCCGTCGTGAGCCGCTCGGGAGGGTCGTCCCCGCGGACGCGCGTGGAGAAGAGGTCGTACCGGTACCCAAGGCTGCCCTGCTCGGCGACGTAGAAGACCGTCTGCCGATCGGGCGACAGGACCGGTCGGCTCGCGCCATTCCTCATCGAGCCCGTCGGCAAGCGGTGCGAGCCCGTGCCGTCGAGCCCGACGAACCAGATCTGATTCCACATGGATCGCCCGGACTTCACCATCAACACGCCCCGAGGGTCGGAAGTCGCCGCGAAGGCTCGCTTCCTCTCTCGATCGGTGAGCTGCCTGAGGTCCGAGCCGTCGAGCTTCACCGAGAACAGCTCGGCGCGGGCCGTGGGATCCCACCACTCCTGACCGAACACGATTCGCTCGCCGTCGGCCGTGAACACGGGGCCGAAGCAGCGCCCCGTGTCCGTCAAGCGGATGGGCGCCGCCCCCGGGAAGCTCTGGAGATAGAGGTCTCGCGCCTCGCCCGACTGGACGATGACGGCGACCCCCGTCCGGGGAGAACGCGATGGGCCAGCCGTACGCGACCGTCTCCGGGGCCACGTCGAGATCCGCGACGAGGCGCTGCACGCCCGTCCCGTCCGGGTGCATCAGGTACGGCTCGCCGGAGGGATCCTCCATGTCGGAGAAGAAGACGATCTTCGTCCCCCCGAGGGCGAAGCGGGGAGACCTCTCCCAGCAGGGCGTGCGCGTCAGCCGCGTCGATCCCGAGCCGTCCCTGTTCATGACGTAGATCTCGGAGGACTCCTCTTCGCCTGGCTCGCGCTGTCGCGACGAGGCCACGAGCGAGAAGTTGCCGAGCCGACCGCTCCGGCCGTGGTGGGAGCCGCCTCGCGCGAGCCCGCGCTCGTCGCGCCGCCCGCGGAGGAACCGGCGGCCAGCGACGTCGCCGCCGAGGCGCCCGCGCGTCGCGCGGTGGAAGCGGAGCCCGAGCTCGAGCCCGCGAACGCCGAGCCCGAGCTCGCGCACCTCGTCGGCCGCTTCCTCCTGCCGGATGGCAGCCCCGCACCTGGAGTGGCTCTTGCGGTCCGCGGCTGGGGCGCGAACCGGGAGCGCAGGCTGAAGTACGGCGAGCCCGACGGCTGGGTCGACCCGGAAGGGGCGACGGACGCGGACGGACGCTTCGACCTCGCGTTCGATCCGCCGCGGGCCTACCAGTTCGTCCTCGACGCCAACCTCGACGGTTACGCGGAGCTCTCATGGCGCTGGAGCTCGCTCTCGCCGAAGGAAGTGACCGACGTCGGCGAGCAGACGCTCGCCGCGACCGGGACGGTCGTCGGTCGGATCGTGCGGCCCGACGGCTCGCCGGTGGAAGGCAACTGGACGGTCACCGGGGACTCGAGCTACCGGCCGACGGGCGCGGGAGCCGACGAGACGCGCGTGAGGACGCGGGCCGAGCCGGGCACGGGCGCGTTCCGGCTCGAGAACGTCCCGCCGGGGTCCCTCGCGCTCGAGACCACCAACTCGCGCATCGGCAACCGGCTCGACGGGCCCACGGTGCAGGTCAGGGCGGGCGAGGAGACCGAGGTCGAGCTGGTGTACGCAGGCGACGACAGCCGGCGGATCGTCGTCGTCACTTCTTGCCGCCCGTTCCACGTGTTCGACCCCGAGCCGGGAGCGATCCGGTGCACGGGCGGCGACGGCCGGGTGTTCGAACCCCAGGGCTCGCGCTCCGCGCAGCGCTACAGCTTCGAGGACCTCGACCCCGGGACGTACACGATCGAGGTCACCAGTCCCATGTACCTGCCGTGGTCGCGATCCGGCGTGCGTCCCGGGGAGAGCGTCGACGCCCTGGTGAGGGGCAGCGCCGCGGTCACGCTCGCGGTGCGCGACGCGGAGACGGGCGACGAGGTCCTCGACTATGCGCTCGACGTGCGCTTCGAGGGCGCGAGCAACGTGTTCCGCGTGCGCGAGCCCGGGAGCGAGCACCCCGCGGGCGGGCTCTACGACGGCCTCGTCCCGCGCGACACGACGCTCATCGTCGTCGCGCCGGGCTACGCGCCGCTCGAGATCCACGCCGGCGAGCTCGCGCCGAACGCGACCCGGCACGTGGAGGGCGCGCTGGTTCGCGGCGCCGCGGTGCACGGCATCGTGCAAGAGGCGGGCGCCGGCCCGGTGTCGGGGGCGCCGGTCGTGCTGCATCCGCACCTCGAGGGCTACGACCCCGCCGATCCGCGCTCGTGGCCCCAGGGCTCGTCGGAGCGCAGCGCCTTCGAGGCGCGCTCGCGCCATACCGAGACGGGAGCCGACGGGGGCTTCGTCTTCGAGGGCGTCCCCGAGGGCGACTACGACGTGCGCGTCACGCGCGACATGCTCGAGGCCAAGGCGCAGAACCTGCACGTCGTCTCGGGCGAGACGGTCGAGGTGACGCTCGAGCTCCCGGGGACCGGCGCGATCGCGGGCCGCCTGAAGGGCCCGCCCGACGCCAGTTTCGCCGGGCTGCAAGTCGTGGCCCGGCCCGCGGAGGTCGCGCTCGAGCGCGTGCGCTCCCTGGGGGTCCAGCGACGCATGAAGCTCCCCGAGGCCCCGGTCGGAGGGGCCGGCGACTACCGGCTGGACCGCGTCGCGGAGGGACGCGCGACGGTCTACCTCGCGCTGCCTTCCACGACCCTGCCGAGCAGCTTCTCCGGACCGAACGTCCTCCCCGCCGCCTACCTGGAGCTGGGCGAGGTCGAGGTGCGAGCCGCCGCCGACACGCGCGCCGACTTCGACCTCTGCGAGCGCTTTCCCGGAGCGATCGCGCTCGACGTGCGCGTGAACGGAGAGCCCTTTCCCGGCGGGGTGGTCACCGCCGTGCAGCGCACGGAAGGAGGCGGCGACACGCGCGCGGGCGGACAGCTCGACGTGCACGGCCGCCGTGGGCGTACGAGCACCCCCAGCTCGTCCACCTCGGAACGGCGGGCGAGGTCGCCCTGACGCTCGACGTCCCGGTCGCCAGGGGCCGGGTCCGCCTGCTCGACGCGGCGACCGGCGAGCCGCTCGCGGCGCGGCACGTCTGGGTCGAGCGCGGGGCGAGCGGGATGCGGATCACGGACGCCGAGGGCTGGCTCGAGCTCGCGCTCTGTCCGGGCACGCACGAGCTGTTCGACGCCGGCGACGGCGAAGCGTGGTTCCAGGGCCGGGAGCCCGCGCGGCTCGACTGGGGCGTGGCGGGGCCGGTACAGGGGGAGGTGCGCTTGCGGCGGGCCGAGGAGGACGGACGCTAGGCGCGAGTAGTTGCGGGATCGCCGCGGCCGTTTCGCCGCCCCGCTCGTTCCAGGAGGAGCCGCATGGCCTCTCGACCCCTCCCTGCGACGATCCCGCCCGCCCCGGCCGGCGCGGGCCCCGCTCTCGACGAGCGGGTGGCGCGCCTCGTCGGGCGCCACCAGCGCGCCGTCTTCGCCTACCTCGCCTCGCTCGGATGCCCCGACGAGCTCGCGGAGGACCTGGCCCAGGAGACGTTCGTCGCCGCGCTGCGCGGCGGGCTCGTGGAGCCAGGCGAGGGCGCGACGCGCGCCTGGCTGCGCGCGGTCGCGAGGAGCCGCTACCTCGACCACCTGCGCCGCGGCCAGCGCGTCCCGAGCGTCGACCTCGACGAGGTCGAGGCGGCGTGGAGGCGCTTCGAGAAGGGCGATGGCGGCGCCGCGTACCTCGAGGCGCTGCGCGCGTGCCTCGCCGCGCTGGCCGAGCGCGAGCGGCGCGCGCTCGAGCTCTTCTACCGCGAGGGCCTGGAGCGCGCGCGAGTGGCGCAAGCCGTCGGCCTCTCGCTGGGGCGGCGTCAAGGCGCGCGCGAACGGCTGCGAGCCCACGGCGTCGACGCCGGCGACGTGCGCCGGCCCGCGCCGGGCGTCCTCGCGCTCGACGCCCGCGATCCCGAGGGCAACGTCGTGCACCTGGAAGAGCACGGCGAGCGCTGATCGCGCGGCGCGCTACGATGTCCGGGACCCAGCGTTCCATCGAGGGCATCTCGGCTCGCGTTCGCCGCATCCCGTATCGAGGTTCCGATCATGACACGCCACTCCTCGAGCTTGCGAAGGGTAGCCAGGGTGCTGCTCGTCCCCGCGCTGTGCTCCGCCCCACTGATCGCCCAGACACCGGACGAGGGCGCGGACTGCCTGCACGGCTTCGTCGGCGACACGACGCTCGCCGGCGGCTGGAGCGCCTTCGAGAGCGCCTCGGGCCTCGCGCTCGAGGTCCTCGCCAGCCCCTACGCCGACTTCGACGTCGTGCCGAGCCTCCCGACGAGCTCGGGGGACCTGCTCCTCGAGCCCGCGCACGAGAAGCGCACCGTGGGCGCGAGCTGGGGGTCGTGGAGCCACGGCTACTTGGGCGAGGTGTTCCGCGTTCGCGCAGCGCCCACGACGCTCTTCACCATGCCGGAGGGCACGCGCGGCTTCGATTGCTACGTCGAGCCCAGCCCGTTCGCCATCTTCACCTTCACCTGCACCGGCTTCGCGAGCGACGGCTCGAGCGAGCAGGTGTCGTTCAGCGCCGACGGCCGCAGCGGAGCGAGCCACTTCGGCTTCTACACCGATCCCGGGTGCCCCGGGCTGTTCCTGGAGCAGGTCGAGGTCAGCCTCCCGGCGGACTGGGCCATCGGCGAGCTGCGCGTGTCGGCGAACATCGGCGAGAACTACTGCACCGTGAACCCGAGCTCGACCGGCCTCCCCGCGCGCATGTCGGCCCACGGCGGAACCTCGATCGCGAGCGCCGACTTCCACCTCGCGGCGCAGCCCGTGCCGGATCGGCCGTTCGTCTTCTTCTACGGGCCGAACCAGGTCGACCTGCCCTTCGGCAACGGCCGGCTGTGCGTGGCCGGGGGGCTGACCCGGCTGTACCCGCCCGCGACCGCCGTCGCGGGCCGGGCCACCCGATCGGTGGACCTCGCCGCGCAAGGCATCGCCCCCGGCACGCTCTACTTCCAGTGCTGGTTCCGCGATCCGGCCGGCGGCGGGGCGTTCTTCAACACCTCGGACGGGCTGTGCGTGGCGTTCACGCCGTGATATGAGCGCGACCGGCCCTCGCCGCAGGCTCTGGGGCGTCTGCAGTACGAGGTAGAGCGTGCGCATGGCCCGATCCGGTAGCCGCTGGTGTCGAGGGAGGCGACCGAGGTCGGGGCGACGCTGCGCACGCGGCGAGCGCGCTGACGGCTCGTCCCTACCCGAACTGGATCCCCTGCGCCAGCGGCAGCTCGCGCGACCAGTTGACCGTGTTCGTCTGCCGGCGCATGTACGCCTTCCACGCGTCCGAGCCCGACTCGCGCCCCCCACCGGTCTCCTTCTCGCCGCCGAACGCCCCGCCGATCTCGGCGCCCGAGGTCCCGATGTTCACGTTCGCGATCCCGCAGTCGGATCCGACCGCGGAGAGGAAGCGCTCGGCGTTGCGCACGTCCAGCGTGAAGAGCGCCGAGCTCAGGCCCTGGGGCACGTCGTTGTGCTTCTGGATCGCGTCGTCGATGTCCTTCACGCGGATCAGGTAGAGCACGGGCGCGAACGTCTCCTGCTGCACCGTCTCGTAGCGGTTCTCGGCGCGCAGGATCGCCGGGACGACGAAGTTGCCGCCGGCCAGCTTGCCGCGGACTTCGGCGCGCCCGCCGCCGCAGAGCAGCTCCCCGCCCTCGGCCTGGACGCGCTCGATGGCGCTCGCCATCTCGTCCACCGCCGCGGGCTCGACGAGCGGCCCGCACAGCGTGCCCTCCTCCATCGGATCCCCGATGCGGATCCCCGCGTAGGCCTGCACCAGCCGCCGCTCGACCTCGTCCGCGATCGCCTCGTGCACCAGGATGCGCCGGGTCGAGGTGCAGCGCTGGCCCGCGGTCCCCACGGCCCCGAAGAGGATCGCGGGCAGGGCCAGGTCCAGGTCGGCGTCGTCCATGACGACGATCGCGTTGTTGCCGCCGAGCTCGAGGATCGTGCGCCCGAAGCGCGCGGAGACCGTCGCCGCGACGTTGCGCCCGACCTTGGTCGAGCCGGTGAACGAGATCAGCGGCAGGCGGCCGTCCTCGAGCATGCGCTGGCCGACCTCGCGGCCGGAGCCGATGCACAAGGTGGCGAGGGCCCCGAAGCCCTCGGCCTCGAGCACCGGCCGCACGACGTTGGTCAAGCCGATCGCGCAGAGCGGCGTCGTGCTCGCGGGCTTCCAGACGCAGGCGTCGCCGCAGACCCAGGCGAGCATCGCGTTCCAGCCGAAGACGGCCATCGGAAAGTTGAAGGCCGTGATGACGCCGACCGCCCCGAGCGGGTGCCACTGCTCGCGCATCGCGTGGCCCGGGCGCTCGGAGTGCATCGAGAGCCCGTAGAGCATGCGCGACTGGCCGACGGCGAAGTCGCCGATGTCGATCACCTCCTGCACCTCGCCCCAGCCCTCCTGGAGGATCTTGCCCATCTCCAGGGTGATCAGGCGCCCCAGCGCCTCCTTGTTCGCGCGGATCGCGTCCCCGCAGCGGCGCACGAGCTCGCCGCGCCGCGGCGCCGGGACCTCGCGCCAGCGCAGGAACGCCTCGTGGGCGGCGCCGACGCAGCGCTCGTAGTCGGCGGCCGTGGCCTGGCGCACGCCGGCGATGCGCTCGCCGGAGCTCGGGTCGAAGCTGTCGAGCGTCGCGCCCCCGCCTTCGAGCCACGTCCCGCAGTAGGCGCCCGAATTGAGGTCGTCGATCCCCAGGTCTTCGAGGAAGTCCATCGTTCCGAGCACTCCGTCGTGGGTCTGCGGGGGGCGCGCCCGCGCCCCCGGAAGGCCGACGAGAATAGCGGCTCCGCTCCTGGCGGGCGCTATCATGTCGCGCTTCATGGCGGAGAAGATCATCTACCAGGTCCAGGACCTGCGGAAGTTCTACGGGCAGCGCGAGGTCCTCAAGGGCATCACGCTGGCGTTCTTCGACGGCGCCAAGATCGGCGTCATCGGGCTGAACGGCTCGGGGAAGTCGACGCTCCTGCGCATCATCGCGGGGATCGACGAGCAGTTCGAGGGCGAGGCCAAGCCGGTCGGCGACGTCTCGATCGGCTACCTCGCCCAGGAGCCGCCCCTCTCCGAGGACAAGGACGTCGCCGGCAACCTCGAGGAGGCCGTGGCGCCGGTCCGCGCCCTCGTCCAGCGCTTCGAGGACGTCAGCATGAAGCTGGGCGAGGTGACGGACGACGACGAGATGCTGCGCCTCTCCGAGGAGATGGGCCGGCTCCAGGACGAGATCGACCACCGCGACGCCTGGGAGCTCGACAGCCACCTGGAGCAGGCGGCCCACGCGCTGATGCTGCCGCCGATGGACGCCGACGTGAGGCGGCTCTCGGGCGGCGAGCGGCGCCGCGTCGCGCTCTGCAAGCTGCTCATGCAGCACCCCGACATGCTGCTGCTCGACGAGCCCACCAACCACCTCGACGCGGAGACGATCGGGTGGCTCGAGCAGTACCTCAAGGAGTACAAGGGAACGGTCATCCTGATCACCCACGACCGCTACTTCCTCGACAACGTCGTCGGCTGGATGCTCGAGATCGAGCGCGGCAGGGGGCGCCCGTACGAGGGCAACTACACCGAGTACCTCGAGCAGAAGACGAAGCTGCTCGACCTCAAGCGCAAGCAGGACTCGGCGCGCGAGAAGGTGCTGGCGCGCGAGCTGGAGTGGATCCGCAAGACCCCCGGCGCGCGTACCAAGCAGTCCAAGGCGCGCCTCAAGCGCTACCAGGAGCTCGCGCAGGAGAAGGTCGAGGACCAGCTCGAGTCGGTCGAGCTGCGCATCCCGCCGGGCCCGCGGCTGGGCGACCAGGTGATCGAGGTGCGCGAGCTGAAGAAGGGCTACGGCGACCGCGTTCTCTTCGAGGACCTCTCCTTCACGGTCGAGCCGCAGGCCAAGCTCGGCGTGATCGGCCCCAACGGCGTCGGCAAGACCACGCTGATGCGCATCATCATGGGGACCGAGCAGCCGGACGCCGGCGAGGTCGTCGTCGGCTCGACGGTCCTGATGAGCTACGTCGACCAGTCGCGCACGGTGCTCGACGACGAGCAGACGGTCTTCCAGAACATCACCGGGGGCAACGAGCAGATCGCGTTCGGCAAGCGGACGCTCGACGCGCGCGCGTACGTCGCGCGCTTCAACTTCAAGGGCGACGACCAGCAGCGGCTGCTCGGCGAGTGCTCGGGCGGGATGCGCAACCGCGTGCTCCTGGCCAAGATGCTGCGCGACCCGGCGAACCTCGTGATCATGGACGAGCCGACCAACGACCTCGACCTCGATACGCTGCGCGTGCTCGAGGAGGCCATCCAGCACTACCCCGGGTCGATGATCATCGTCACGCACGATCGCTACTTCCTGAACCGCGTCGCGACGCACATCCTGGCGTTCGAGGGCGAGGGCACGGTGCACTTCCACCACGGCGACTACGACTCCTATCGAGAATGGAAGCTGGCGCAGGGCGTCGACATCGAGGAGCGCACCGGCAAGTTCCGCAAGTTCCACCGGGACTGAGCCTCGACGCGGCCGCCGACGTCGGCTTCGCGCGCGCGATGTTGGCCGCGTACGAGGCCCCGGACGCGGCGCAGCGCGCGGTCCGGGCGCGCATGCTCGAGTTCATCGACGCCCATCCGCGCGACGCGCACCTGCGCAGCTCGCTCGAGGGGCACCTGACCGCCTCGGCGCTGGTCCTCGACGCGGAGCGGGAGCGGGTGCTGCTGACCTTCCACAGGAAGCTCGGGCGCTGGCTGCAGCTCGGCGGCCACTGCGACGGGGACGCGAACCTCTTGGGCGTCGCGTGGCGCGAGGTGGTCGAGGAGAGCGGGGTCGTGCCGCGGGCGATCAGCGCCGCCCCCGTCGACCTCGACGTGCACGAGATCCCCGCGCGGCCCGGCGAGCCGGCGCACCTGCACCTCGACACGCGCTACCTCGTCGCGCTGCCGCCGGGCGCGCGCGTCGCCGCGAGCGAGGAGTCGCTGGAGCTGGCGTGGTTCGCGCCGGACGAGGCGCGCGGGCTGGACCTCGACCGCTCGCTGCAGCGTCTGCTCGACGTCGTGTTCGACTGACCCGGCCGATACCGAATCCGCCCCGCTCCGGCAAACGGTGCGCGACTCCGGATCACGCCTTCCGCGCCGTGCAGTAGATCCCGAACGCCAGCCGGTGCGCGCTGCGCTTCCCGAGGAGCAGGCGGTCCACGAACTTCGCCGGCCAGAGCACGATCGAGAAGAAGAGGAATGCCGCCGTGGAGAGCGCCCTCAGGACCACGTTCCGGCCTTCCAGCAGGAGCGCCGCGTAGTACGCCCAGAGCGTGATCATCGTCACCGTCGGGCCGATGTGCACGCCCGACCGCACCACGTCCAGGCCCGCCCTGCGCATCTCGCGCTCCAGGCCGGGCACGGTGTAGCGCCGGCAGTCGATCGGGTCGTCGTGGTACTGCTGCAGGAACGGCATCTCCATGTGCACGACGCCCCCGGGCTTCAGCACGCGCGCGGCCTCGCGCAGGACCGCGCGGTCGTCCGCGACGTGCTCGAGCAGCCCCGTGCCGATCACGAGGTCGAGCGAGCCATCGCGGAACGGCAGCCGCTCCACGTCTGCCACGACGTCCGTGCCGGGGAACGGCACGAAGTCCACGCACAGCACCCGCGGGTCGAGCTCGCGCCCGCCCGCCCCCAGGTCTACCGCCCGCGCCCCCTGCGGAGCCTCCGCGAGCACGCGCGGCAGCTGGGGGGCGGCTTGCCACGTGAGGCTCGGGAAGTAGCGTTGGTAGTCGTCCTTGATCCAGGGCATGGCCCGAGTTTCGCAAATCGGCGCGACGCGGCGCAGCCCGGCGGCAACGGAAGGGCGAGTCATGAGCCAAGCAGAGGAGCTGCTCGCGCACGCGGCCTGGGTCCGCCGGCTCGCCGCCGGTCTGGTCGCCGATCCGCAGCGCGTGGACGACCTCGTGCAGGACACGTGGGTGGCGGCGCTCGAGGCCGACCCGCGGCGCGCCCGCGACCAGCGGGCGTGGCTCGCCGGCGTCGTGCGCAACCTCTTCCGCCAGCGCTCGCGCAAAGACGCGCGGCGCGCGCGGCGCGAGGTCGCGCGCGAGCCCGGCGGGCCAGCGCCGTCCACGGACGAGCTCGTCGGGCGCGCCGAGCTGCACGCGAAGCTCGTCCACGCCGTCCTGGGCCTCGAGGAGCCCTACCGCTCGACCCTGCTCTTGCGCTACTTCGAGGAGCTCGCCCCGGGCGAGATCGCGCGCCGCCACGGCCTCCAAGGCTCGACGGTGCGCAACCGGCTGCGCCGCGGGCTGGAGCAGCTCCGGGCGAAGCTCGATCGAGAGTGGGACGGGAGCCGGGAGGCCTGGTGCGCGCTCGTGGCTCCCCTCGCCGGAACCACCGGCAGGGTCGTCCCCGAGGCGGTCGCCGTCACGGCGGCCACGATCGCAGGAGCGAGCGTCATGAACCCGAAGGTATGGATCCCCCTCGCCGCGGCCCTGGCGGTCGGCGGCGCGCTGACCTACGTCGCGCTGAGCCCCGACGCGGACGCGCCCGACGAGGTGCTCGCCCGCTCCCCCGAGCTCGAGCCCCAGGACGCGATCGTGTCGCAGAGCGGGATGCGAGCGGGCCAGCGCGCCCCGGCCGGTGAGCCTGCGCCGGCCCGTGCGCCCGGCTTGAGCGGGCGCGTCGTCGACGAGCTCGGCGCCCCGGTGCCCGGCGCGCGCGTCTTCGTCGGCGCCCACACGAACCTCTTCGGCGACGAGGCGAGCGCGATCGCCTCCGAGGACCGCGAGTGGATCCGCGAGGGCGAAGGCGAGTGGCGCGAGATCGACGCGGAGAGCGCCCGCCGGGAGGGCCTCCTGCGCGGTCGCCTGGTCGCGACGGACGACGAGGGGCGGTTCGCGGTCGACGTGCCCGCCGGAGCGAGCGTCTTCGCGCGACCGGCTTCCCGGCCCGGCCTGCGCGCCGGCGAGGGACAGGGGCGCTGGTTCGCGGCCCCGGAGGCGGCCGTAGAGTTCTCCGTCACGCGGCTCCCCACGAGCACCGTGGACGTGAGCGTGCGCGACCTCGCGACGCGTGCCCCGGTCCCGGGCTTGCGCGGATACTGGGCGCGCGAGGGCGCGGACGAGGTGCGCTTCGACGCGCGGAGCGGCAGTGTCGAACACACGTTCGAGCTCGCTCCCGGCGGCGATCCCCTGGTGCGCTTCGTGGTCGAGACCCCGGAATGGGCGCGGACCGAGCGCGAGATCGCGCTCGGCGCGGGGCGCAGCGAGATCGTGGTCGAGGTCGACTCGGGCGTGGGCCTGGCCGGCTCGGTCGCCGCGGCCGACGGGACGCCCCTCGCGGGCGCGCTCGTCTACTGGGGCGACGCGCTCCGCATGCGCCGCGACTCGCCCTTCGGCGCGTACTCGCCGGACCGCGTGCCCGACGCGGTCCGGACCTCGGCCGACGGGAGCTTCCAGCTGCCGGGCAGCGGCACGGAGGTGACCGCGTGGCACGCGGACCACAGCCCGCTGACCGTCGCCCCCGAGCGCGGGACGCCGATCCGCCTGCCCGCGCGCGGACACGTCGAGGGCGTCGTCGTCGACCCGGGCGGCGCGCCCGTCGCCGGCGAGCGGGTGAGCCTCGACGGCCGGGAGCAGGCGGTCGAGACGGACGGCGAAGGGCGTTTCCGCTTCGACGCCGTCGAGGCCGGGATCCACGCGCTGCGCTCCGAGACCCTGCGGTTCCTCGTGCTGCGCGTTCCCGCGGGCGAGACCCTGGTCGTGCCCGAACTCGAGCGGCGCGACGCGCACGCCGGCGTCGTCGCCTTCGGCGCGCCGTTCGACGGCGAGATGGGCGGCGTCGGCTTCGGCCTCGCGCCCGTCGCGAGCCTCTTCGAGTTCGGGATCCGCGAGGCGCAGTTCACGCCGCCGCCGCTGGTTGCGGGCGCGTACGTCGTGATGGGCCGGGGCAAGCTCGCCAAGTTCGAGGCGGGGGACGCGACGCTCGACCTGGGCGACGCGAGCCTCGAGGTGCGCGCCCCGGCCGGCGCGGCGGTGTACCTCGTGCCCGAGATCGACGACGAGCTCGTGCGCTTCTACGGCCGGATCCTGGACCGCGAGGTCGAGCCCGGAACGCGCACGTTCTCCCCCTTGCAGCGCGGCCGCTACGCGATCGGCGTGCACGGGCGCGGGATCGTGACGACGGTCGACGTCGCGGGGCCAGGGACGGTGGTCGAGATCGAGTAGCGCTCGCCCCGGACCTACAGCCATTCCTCGATCCACGCCTGCACCGCGCGCGGCAGGACGTCCACCGCCCGCCCCGGCAAGAAGCGGTCGGCGGGGTCGAGGTTCCAGGGCTCGTCGAGGCTGTTGACCCAGGTCTCGGCGCCCCGCGCGCGCGCAGCGGCGAGCAGGCCCGCGGCCGGGTAGACGACGCCGCTCGTTCCGACCGAGACGAAGTGCGTGCAGCGCCCGAGGGCGCGCCCGATCTCGTCCAGGTGGCGCGGGACCTCGCCGAACCACACGACGTCGGGGCGCAGGGGGCGGTGGCCGCAGGCGGCGCAGGTCGCGAAGTCGGCCGGGTCGAGGCGCTCGAGGTCGAGCAGTACGCTCTCGCATCGCGTGCAGCGCAAGTGGCGCAGGTCGCCGTGCATGGCGAGGACCCGCGACCCGGCCGCCTGGTGCAGGCCGTCGACGTTCTGCGTCACGAGAGTGAAGCCGCCCCCCGCGTCGGAAGCCGCGCGCTCCAGGCGCACGAGGGCCTCGTGCGCGGCGTTCGGCCGAACCTCGAGCAAACGGGCGCGGCGCAGCTGGTAGAAGCGCCACACGCGAGCAGGGTCCCGGATCCACGCGGCCGGGGTCGCGACGTCCTCCACGCGCTGCCCCTCCCAGAGGCCGCCGGCGCCCCGGAACGTCGCGAGGCCGGAGTCGGCCGAGACGCCGGCGCCCGTGAGGACGACGATCGAGATCTTGCGCCGTGTGCCCATCGTTACGCGGGTCGCGTTGCTCGGAGCGCCCTTCTCCCAGCATAATGCACGGTCGAAGCTCCCCGCCGCTGTCCGGGGAGCCGGCGAGGTGGAGGCCCACGATGAAGGTATTGGTCGTCGACGACGAAGAAGGAATCTGCAGCCTCATCGAGCGCGTGCTCAGAGGGCAGGGAATGCAATGCGCGACGGAGGCCGATCCGCAGAGCGCGCTGCGCCAGCTCACCGAGGAGCGGCGCGAGTTCTTCGACTTGATCTTGCTCGACGTGGTGATGCCGGGCCTGTCCGGGTGGGAGTTCATGGCGCGCATCCGCCAGGCCGGCAACGACACGCCGGTCATCTTCCTGACCGGACGCGACACGGTCGAGGAACGCGTCAAGGGCCTGCGCCTGGGCGCGGACGACTACATCGTCAAGCCCTTCGAGCCGAGCGAGCTGCTCGCGCGCGTCGAGGCGGTGATCCGGCGGCGGGAGTCGATGCCGCGGATCGAGGCGGGCGACCTCTGCATGGACCTGGGCCGGCGCCTGGTGACCCGCGGCGGCGAGCGGATCGACCTGAGCCCGGGCGAGTTCGAGCTGCTGCGGACCCTGGTGCAGGCCCGTGGGGCCACCGTGTCGCGGGCGGAGCTCCTGAAGAAGGTCTGGGGGATGGACTTCGACCCGGGCACGAAGGTCGTCGAGGTGCAGGTCGCGCGGCTGCGCAAGAAGATCGACCGCGGCGGCGCGCCGCTGATCGAGACGAGGGTCGGCGAGGGGTACCGGATCCCGGTGCCGGACTGAATCCTCCCGTTCCCGCGGTCCGCAGGCTCCCCTGTCACGGGAGGAAGGCGATGCTCAGCCCGTCCGAGGTGTTGAACATCGCCCCGCCGGCGGCCGGGTCCCGGAACCAGCACTGGAAGTTGTGGCTCACGCGGAGCGTGATGCCGAGCGACGGCAGGTCGAGCACCCGCGTCGCGACGTAGTCGCTCGCCACCCGCGGCGGCAAGAGGCGCGTGAGCCCGCCGCCAACGCACAGGAGGCCGTCGCCGAAGGGCAGCTCGACCTGGTTCGGCCCGAGGAAGAAGACGAAGGGCTCGTCCGGCACGGGCTGCGCCACGAGCGTGAGGTCGTTCAGGGAGATCCTGGCACTACCGCGCGCCGTGATCCGCGCGGCTTCGCCGGTCGAGTTCGGCGTCGCCGTGCAGTAGGGCATGAACGCCCTCCCGATCGGGCCCGCCAGCTCGGCGACCGCGGCGAGGTTCACCTGGACGACCTGCGTCATGCACTCGAGGTTGAGCGTGTCGAGCGTGTCCGTGGTGCGGTGGTAGTGCGGCGTCGTCTCGGAGCCGCCGTTGTGGGCGTCCCAGCAGTCCATGGTCGAGACGGCGGGGATGCCCCGGGCCGTGAACGAGACGTGATCGTCACGGCACATGCCGCTCAGGTGCTTCGCCGCCGGGATGCCCACGTACCGGTGGACCACCGAGAGGACGTGATCGGCCAGCCACTCCGAGACGGGCTCGTAGGCGACGTCGAGGTCGCGCTCCCAGCCGCTGGGCCAGTAGCCGATCATGTCGCTGTTCACGACGGCGACGATGTCCCGCCCCGCGGCCTGGTAGTCGCGCGCGATCGCGATGCTGCCGCGCCTGCCCTGCTCCTCGGCGTTGTAGCACACGAACTCGACCGTCCGCTGGAAGTGGTAGTCCTTGAGGATCCGGGCGGCCTCGAGGACCCCGGCGATCGCGCTCGCATCATCGTCCGCGCCGGGAGCCAGGACGCCCGGGGTCTCCGAGGTCGAGTCGAAGTGCCCGGAGACGAGCACGAGCTCGCCGGGACGAGAGACGCCGCGGATCCGCGCGACGACGTTCTCCTCGCTCTGGGTACCCCACGTGAACGCGTGCCGCTCGACCTCGAGCCCCAGGCTCCGGAAGGCGTCGTACAGCCAGTCCCCGGCGTCCGTGTTGCCCGGGCTGAACGTGTAGCGCGTCTCGAAGTCCTGCAGGGCGCGGACGCTCTCCGTCAGGCGCGCCTGCGAGACCTCCCGGAGCATGTCGTTCACCAGGGCCATGCTCGGCCCGTCCTGGGCCGCGCCGAGGCCGCCGAGCGCGAGGAAGGCACCGGCGGCGGACAGAAGATCGAGGGACGTGTTCATGGCGAGCTCCTCCTCTGGACCGGCTCGTAGGGTGTCCCAGCGGGCGGCCTCGGGCCATACGCCGAGGTGCTCGGCCCGACGGGCCCGAAAGAGGTAGAGCGAGCGGCGAGCGGCCCGTGGAGCTCGCGCGCCGAGGGCGAGCGAGCTGCGCGAGTTACCCTACTGTAATTCGAACGGCTCGCAGCGGTCGCGATGATCGCGGGCGAAGGGGCACATGATCTTGGCCCACCTCGCCTGCCGATGAGCCGCATCCTCCTGATCGACTCCGATCCCAACACGAGCGCGGCGTTCAAGGAAGGACTGGAGGTGTCGCGGCACGAGGTCCGGGTGGCGGCCAGCGGCGCGCAGGCGCTCCTGGACGCGCGCGACCGGCGCTGGGACCTGGTCCTGCTCGCGACCCGCCTGATGAACGGCCTCTGCGGCACCGACGTCTGCCGCCGGCTGAAGTCCGACCCGCGGATCGCTCACGTCCCGGTCCTGATGTACGGCGCGACGAGCGGCGGCGACGAGGCCCGCCGCGCGTACGCGGCCGGGTGCGATCTGTTCCTCGGCCCCCTGCGCGTCGAGTGGCTCGAGCGCGTGCTGCGTCCGTTCCTGTCCGACGACCCGCCGGCGGCCGGCGGCGCGCCCGGGGAGCGCGCGGAGAGCCGCGTGGCCGCGTCCGAGCTCGCGGCCGAGCAGCCCGACGGCGTCCTGCTCGTCGACTCGCGCGGGCGCGTGCTGCAGGGCGATCGCGGGGCGCGCGCGCTGCTGGGCGTCGCGCCCGAGGGACGGACGGTCGCAGAGCTCGCCGCCTGGCGCGGGGCTCGACGACTTCGTGCGCGGCGCCCGCACGACGGCGCGCTCGGGTCTCCGGTTCCGGCTGGCGCGACCCGACCGGGCCCCGCGCGAGCTCGGGGCGTCGGTGCTGCCGCTCGACGACCCCGAGCGCCCCGACCCGCGGCGCCTGGTGCTGCTCGTCGACCTCGGCCGGCGGCGCGTCGCGGAAGAGCTGCTCGAGGCGCGCGAGCTGGGCCTGCCGCGGCCCCAGATCGCGAACCTGATCGAGGCCGCCGGCGCGACGTACAGCCCGGGAGCGATCGTCGGCAAGAGCCCCGCCGCGGCGCGGCTGCGCGCGCGGCTGATCGCGGCCTGCCGGAGCTCGGCGCCCGTCCTCGTCGCGGGCGAGCGCGGCAGCGGCCACTCGTTCGCCGCGCGCACGCTGCACTACGCCGGCAAGCGCCCCGGACTCCTGCTCAGCGCGCGCTGCCACGGCCGCGGCGAGGAAGCGCTCGAGCGCGAGCTGTTCGGCCACGCCCGCGGCGCGTTCCGCGGCGCCGTCGTGTCGGCGCCGGGCCTGGTGCTGCAGGCCCGCGACGGCACGCTCTACCTCGAGGAGATCGGCGCGCTCGCGCCCCGGCTGCAGGAGCGCGTCCTCGTCCTGCTCCGCGAGCGCCGCGTGCAGCGGCTCGGGGCCGACTCGCCCGAGGCGGTCGAGGTGCGCGTCGTCGCGTCCTCTTCGCAGGACTTCGAGAGCCTGAGCGCACAGGGCCGTTTCCACCCCGAGCTGCTCGCCGAGCTGGCGGCCGAGACGATCGTGCTGCCGCCGCTGCGGGAGCGCGCCGAGGACCTCGAGGAGCTCGTCGACCGCTTCGTGAAGCGCTTCGCCGGGCCCGACGGCATCCGCGGGGTGGAGCCCGAGGTGTTCGAGGTCATGCGCGGCTACGCGTGGCCGGGCAACCTCGCCGAGCTGCGCGAGTGCGTCGAGCGCTGCTGCGAGGACGCCTTCGGCGGCACGGTCGGGGTGCAGCACCTGCCGCGCCCCCTGCGCAAGAGACACGAGCTGCTGCGATCCGCCGACGGCGCGGTCGCCGCGGGAGCCTCCCGATCGAACGGGCACCTGCGCGCGCCCTCCGTGGCCGAGAGCGCGCTGCCCGTGGAGCGCCCCGATCCCCCGCCCGCGCTCCCGCGCTGGGCGATCACCGAGCGCGATCCGATCGACCTCGAGCTCTACGAGAAGAAGGCGCTGATGCGCGCGGTCGACTCGTGCGCCGGGCGACAAGCAGGCGGCGGCCCGCCTCCTGGGCCTGGGCAAGAGCACGATCTACCGCAAGCTGAGCAAGCACGGCATCGAGTGAGCGCACCTTGCCGCAGAAAGGCGGCAGGGTTTGCGACACCGTATCGTCACTCCTTCAGCATCAGCTCCCACGACCGCACGAACCCCCAGCGCTCCCCCATCGAGATCAACGCGTCGTCGTTGTGGGCCGCGCGCGCGGCGAGTCGCTCGATCCCGCGCGAGCGCAGCTCGCGCTCGAGCGCGGCCACCATCTGACGCGCGAGGCCGCGATGGCGGAACTCGGGGTGGACGTGCAGCAGCACGATGATCGGCACCCGCTCGCCGAGCAGCGGGTCCTCGAGCGGCGCGCTGACGCAGACGCCGACCGGCCTCTCGGAGCCGTCGACGGTCGCCGCGAGGAGACGCGTCTCGGGTGCGTCGAAGCTGCGCTCGAAGAGGCGCCGCACGATGGCGCGCGGCGCCTCTCCGTCCCGGAACTCGGCAGTGATCTCGGCGGCATGGCGCTCGAGCTCGGGAGCGAGCGCCAGGGCCTCCGCGAGCTCCTCGACGAACCTCAGGGTGACTTCCATGGAATGGTCCCGTTACGTGTGGATGGGGTCTCCGCGCACGAGCAGCCGCGCGACGCGCCGCGGTCCCTTCGCCAGGGCGAGCAGGTCCTCGAGCACCGCGTACACGCAGGGCACGAGGACGAGGACGAGGACCGTCGCCGCGCCCAGTCCGAAGAAGAGGCTGACCGCCATCGGCTGCAGGAAGCGCGCCTGCCCGGTGACGAAGAACGTCAGGGGCGCGAGCCCCAGCATCGTCGTGATCGAGGTGAGCACGATCGGCCGGAAGCGGACCCGCCCCGCTTCAAGGATGGCCCGGCCGAGGGCCGCCCCGCGCTCGCGCTCGCGATTGATGAAGTCGACCAGGATCAGCGAGTCGTTGACCACGACGCCGGTCAAGGCCAGGAGCCCGATCAGCGACATGAGCGTGATCGAGCGGTCCATCAGGAGGTGCCCGCCGACCATCCCCACGGCGGCGAAGGGGATGATGAACATGATGATCAGCGGCTGTGCGAACGAGCGGAAGAGCGTCCCGAGGATCAGGTAGATCAGCGCCAGCGCGATGAGCGCCGCGCGCGTCAGGCCCTCGAGGGCCTGGACCGTCTCCTCGTAGTCCCCCTCGAACTCCATCCGGTAGCCCGGGTGGCGCACGGCGAAGTCGGCGTTGCGCGCGCCGATGTCGCGCAGGATGCGCGCCGCGTTGCCCTCCTCCTTGTTCACGTCGGCGATGACCGTGACCGAGCGCTCGCGGTCGTCGTGGGTGATCACGGCCGGTCCGACGCCCTCCTCGGCCTCGGCGACGGCGAAGAGCGGGACGCGCTCGCCCGCCGGGGTGCTGACGCGCAGCCGCCCGAGCGCGGCGGGATCCTCGCGCACCCACTCCGGCAGCTTGACGACGAGCTCGACGTCGTCGCGCCCGCGGCGCACGTGGCCGTAGGTCGTGCCCTCGAAGGCCGTCCGCAGCTGGGCGGCGAGCCCGCCCTCGGTGAAGCCGAGCGAGCGCCCCGCCTCGCGCAGGCGGATCTGCACCTCGCGCTTGCCGCGCTCGAGGTTGTCGTACACGTCGCGCGTCCCCGCGTAGCCGCGCAGGGTCTCCTGCAGCTCGCGCGACAGGCGCTCGAGCACGGCGAGGTCCGGACCGCGGATCGAGATCTCGATCGCGCGGCCGGACGGGCCGGACTGCGGCTGGTCGATCTCGATGCTCGCGACCTGCGGCGGCAGGTTCGTCAAGCGCGAGCGCAGGTCGTCGATGATCTCGCGCGACGAGCGCGTCCGCGCTTCGCCCTCGCCGAGCTCGATCCACACCTGTGAGAGGTTCTGCGCCATCTCGTAGGTGCTCGTGTCGGTGGCCGAGACGCCGACCAGTGTGTTGACGCTCTCGATCTCGGCGCGCGGCATTCCGAGCGCGGCCTCCTCGACCGGCAGCGTCAGCCGCTCGGTCTCGTCGAGCGAGGTCCCCGGCTCCATCCTCAGGTTGACGTAGTAGAGCTTCGACTCGAAGTCGTCGAAGAAGACGAACGGGATCCAGTGGAGCGCGAGGCCCGCGAACACCGAGGCGCTGCCCACGGCGACTGTCAGGGTGACGTAGCGCCAGCGCACGGCGAGCTCCAGCAGCCGCAGGTACGCCCTGCGGGCGGGGTCGTACCAGCGCGCCCTCGGGGCGCCCGCCCCGGTCCGCCCGGCGCTCGCCGCCGCCCGCGCCCGGCGCGGCGCGAAGTGCGCGAGGTGCGAGGGCAGGATCGCCAGCGCCTCGATCAGCGAGACGACCAGGCAGAAGCTCACGACGAGCGGCAGCGGGCGCATGAAGAGCCCCACCGTCCCCTCGAGCAGGAGCACGGGCAGGAAGGCGACCACGCTGGTCAGGATCGTCGCCAGCACGGGCTTTCCGACCTGGGCCGTGCCCTCCAGCGCGGCTTCCCGCGGCGAAAGGCCCTCCTCCATCAGCCGGAAGACGTTCTCCCCGACGACGATCGCGTCGTCGACGACCATGCCCAGCACGACGATCAGCGCGAACATCGTGATCATGTTCATGCTGACGCCCAGCGCTCCGGCGAGCAGGATCCCGCCCAGGAAGGAGATCGGGATCCCCAGCGCCGTCATCAAGGCGACGCGCAGGTCGAGGAAGAGCAGCAGCGCCACGAGCAGGAGCGCGGCGCCGACGCTGCCCGTCTGCTTCATCACGTCGAGCCGGCTCTGGACGTACACGGAGAGGTCCGTGTTCGTCCCGAGGGCCGTGCCCGGGGGCATCGCTGGCTGCTCGCGGTCGACGTACGCGTAGACGTCGCGCGCGACGTCGATCATGTCCGCCGCGACCTTCTTGTCGACCTGCATGTGGTAGCACGGCCGGCCGTCGTAGCGCGACCGCGTCAGCCGCCGCTCGAACGTGTCGGACACCCGCGCGACGTCCGACAGGCGCACCGCGGAGCCGTCCGGCCGAGCGACGACCGCGAGGTCGGCGAGGTCCGCGGCCCACTCCAGCCGCGCGTCGACGCGCAGCAGCCAGTCGCCGTCCTCCGTGCTCAGGCTGCCGAGCGGGACGTCGCGCGCCCGCGACTCGACGGCGCGGCCGATCTCGGCCAGCGTCAGCCCGTAGCGCTCCAGCGCGACGGGGTCGACCTCGATCCACATGCGCGGCTCGCGCGACCCGGTCAGGATCACCTGGCTCACGCCGTCCAGCGCCTCCAGCTGGCGCGCGTGGTGCTCGGCGAGCGCGCGCAGCTGCGCCTCGCTCGCCCAGCCGTACACGTACACGCTGATCACCGGGAAGACGTTCTCGACCTCGCGCACCCAGGGGTCGTCGACGTCCTCGGGCAGCTCGACGTCGCCGCGGCTGACGGCGCTGCGCACCTCCTGCGCGAAGTCGCTGACGTCGCGGCCGTCCTCGAGCGTCAGCAGGATGCGCGAGACGCCTTCGCGCGACGAGGACACCATCTCGTCGAGGCCCGCCAGGCCCTCGACCGCCTCCTCCAGCGGCGCGGTGACCAGCCGCTCGACGTCCTCGGGGCCCGCGCCGGGGTAGAGCGACATGATCTCGACCTGGTCCAGCGACAGGTCGGGGAACACCTCGCGCGGCATCCCCGCGTACACGGCGATCCCGCACACGGCGATCGCGATCAGCGCGAGGTTCGCGGCGACGGGGTTGTCGATCCCGAGCCTGGCGACGGCGCGCATCATCGCGACGCGTCCGGCTCGGGGTCGACCGGCGGCGCGGGGACGGTCGACGGATCGAGGACGACCGGCGCCCCGTCGCTCACCAGCGCGAGCGGCGCGGTGACGAGGAGCGCACCCGGCTCGAGTCCCGAGAGGACGAGCACCCCGTGCTGCGTGTCCCGCCCGAGCTCGACCTCGACCGCGCGCGCCAGGAGGCCGTCGGGCCCCTGCGCGACCACGAAGACGACGGGCCGGCCGCGCGCGTGCCCGATCAGCGCGCGCTCGACGACGAGCGCCGCGGGGAGCGTCCTGACCTCGATGCGCGCCTCGGCGAACTGCCCCGCGAGCAGCGGCTCCCCGCCGCCGCCGTCGCCCGCCGTCGCGGAGGCGTGGTCGGGCACGTCCAGCTCGACGGCGACGGAGCGCGTCACCGGGTCCGCCTCGGGGGCGATCGCGGCGACGCGGGCGCGCACCTCGAAGCCCGGGCGCGAGGGCAGCGTCACGCGCGCGGAGAGCCCCTTGCGCACGCCCTGCATCTCGCCCTCCGGGACGGGGACCGAGAGCTGCAGGGCGCTCGTGTCGACGAGCTCGACGACGGGCGAGCCGGGCGTCAACGTCGTGCCGAGCGCGAGCGGGCGCGCGGCGATGCGCCCCGCGAAGGGCGCGTGCACGCGCGCCCGCGCGAGGCGGGCGCGGGCCAGCTCGATCGAGCACGTGAGCTCGACGACGCGCGCCTCGGCGCCCGCGAGGTCGATGCTCGCCCGGTCCTCCGCCGCCCTCGCCGCGGAGACGGCCTCCTCGGCCGCGGCCAGCTCGGCCAGCGCCCGATCGCGCGCGCTCGCGCTGGTGTGGCCCTGCGCCAGGAGCTGGCGCTGGCGCTCGTCCTCGCGGCGCGTGACCGCGAGCCGCTCCTGGCCGAACCCGAGCGACTCGCGCGCGCGGCGCGCGTCGAGCTCAGCGCGCTGCACGGCGGCGCGGGCGACCTCGAGGCTCGCCTCGAGCCGCGCGAGCTCGAGCTCGAGCTCCTCGTCGTCGACGGCGAAGACGAGCGCCCCGGCCGGTACGAGCTCCCCGACGCGCCACGGCTCGTGGACCTCGGCCAGCCGGCCCGCGACCTCCGCCGCGAGCCGCGCCCGGCGTCCGGGGAGCAGCGTTCCGTAGCCCGCGACCTCGAGCGCCACCGCGCGCGGCGCGAGCTCGAGCGTGCGCACCGGGACCGGTCGCAGCGCGGCGGGCGGCCGCGCCGGCGGCCTGGGGCTCGCCGCGACGACCCACTTCCAGGCACCGTAGGCGACAGCCAGCGCCAGGAGCATCCAGAGCGGGGTCAGGACGACGCGTCGCATGGGGATCGCGGCGAACATAGCACCGCGCGCGCCCCGTCCCCCGCCCCGCGGCTCGCAAAAGAGGTCTCGGGCGCGCCGCCGCGCGGCGTGGGGCGGCCCGCCCCTGGACGAAGCGTCGCTTCGACTGGTACATCTCTCCGCTCCGCTCCCCTCCCTGAGAACGCCGTGGAACTCAACGTCGAGAAGCTCGGAACGTCCGTTGCCAAGGTCCAGCTGCGCGTCCCGGCCGACGAGTTCCGGCTCGAGATCCAGCGCGGCTTGCGCCAGGCCCGCAGCTCCGTGCGCTTGAAGGGCTTCCGCCCCGGCAAGACGCCGATGGAGCTCGTCGAGAAGCAGTTCGGCGCCAAGATCCGCGCCGAGATCAAGCAGCGCTACGTGCAGCAGGCGTACCAGCAGGCCGTCCAGGACGAGGAGCTGCGGCCGCTCGCGCATCCGCGCGTCGACCTCGAGGACTTCGTCGAGGACGACGCCGAGGGCCTGGCGATCGACTTCGAGGTGAGCCTGCGGCCGGAGTTCGAGCTGACGGGCTACAAGGGGATGAGCATCGAGAGCGAGCTCGAGCCGGTGCTGGACGAGGAGGTCCAGCACGCGATCGGCGAGCTGCGCCGCCAGCAGTCGCACCCCGAGCCCGCGGGGGCGGAGGGGGCGGGAGAGGACGGACTGATCGTCGCCGACCTCGAGTTCCAGCACGAGGGCGACTCGCTCGTGCGGCGCGAAGGACTGCGCCTGTCGGCGCTGACACCGCCTCCGGGAGCGGATCCCGCGGAGTTCCGCCAGGCGCTCGCCGGCGCCAAGGACGGCGACGAGCTCGAGCTCGAGGTGACGCTGCCTCTGGACGTCGAGAAGGAAGAGGCGCGCGGAGCAGCGGGGACGTGTCGGATCACCGTGCGCGAGGCCTTCCGCATGGTGCCCCCGGCGGACGAGCGCATCTTCGCGCTGCTGGACGTCGACAGCGAGGAGGCGCTCGCCGCGCGGGTGCGCGAGAAGCTGTCCCAGGCGAAGGAGGAGCGCGAGACGCTGCGGGTCGAGGCGACGCTGCTCGAGCGCCTGATCCGAGAGGCCCCGATCGATCTCGAGGGGCCGGTCCTCGAGGGCCACATGCAGGCACGGCTCGACCAGCTCGCCCACCGGCTCGCGGAGCAGGGCGTCGGCGAGGAGCAGATCCAGCGCGAGCTCGAGGAGCAGCGCCAGACGGCGCGCAGCGAGTCGGAGAAGAGCCTCAAGGCGCTCCTGATCATCGAGAAGATCGGCGAGACCGAGGATCTCCTGGTCACCGAGGAGGACATCAAGGGGCAGCTGAGCGAGATCGCCGAGCGCAACCAGGCGAGCGTGGAAGAGGTGCGCGACTACTACATCCAGAACGACATGACCCAGCAGATGACCGTCGAGCTGCTCGAGCTGAAGGTGCGCCGCTTCCTGCGCGAGAACGCCCGGATCGAGACCCCGTCGTGACGCGCCCGCCTTCCGGCCCCGCGGACCGATCCCGCGCCGGCCCCCGCCGGCACCCGCCGGTCCCGCCGGTCCCGCCGGCCGGGGTGCGGCCGGCCGGGCCGCGCGCGGCGACGTCCTATCCTCCTGCGCCCGCGGGCGTTGGACTCCCGCGCTTGAAATCCTCCTCGGCCATCCCTACAGAAGCCACCATGGAAAGCTATTACCCGGTGCCGTACGTGATCGAGAAGACCGGCCGTGGGGAGCGCACCTACGACATCTACTCGCGGCTCCTCGAGGACCGGATCATCTTCATCGGCACGCAGATCGACGACAACGTCGCCAACGCCGTGATGGCCCAGCTCCTGTTCCTGGACAAGACCGGCAGGAACCAGGACATCAAGATGTACATCAACTCGCCCGGCGGATCGGTGACCGCGGGCCTGGCCATCTACGACACGATGCAGCTCGTCGAGCCGGACATCGCCACCTACTGCCTGGGTCAGGCCGCGTCGATGGGAGCCGTCCTGCTGACGGGTGGAACCAAGGGCAAGCGCTACGCCCTGCCGCACTCGCGGGTCATGATCCACCAACCCTGGGGCGGCGCCCAGGGCACGGCGGTGGACATGGAGATCCAGGTCAAGGAGATCCTCAAGCTGAAGAAGAACCTCGAGGCGCTCCTGGCGCAGCACACCGGAAAGTCGACGAGCGACGTCGCCAAGGCCTGCGATCGAGACAATTTCATGTCCCCGGACGAGGCCAAGAGCTTCGGCCTGATCGACCACATCGTAACCCGCCCGGGAACGAAGGACGGCTCCCGAGCTGACGACTCGAGCGGCAAGGGGTAGAATCGAGCGCCATGAGCAGCTCGAGCGGACGCGGGCGCCACGTGGAGCGCTGCACCTTCTGTGAGAAGCGCCGTCACCACGTCGCATCCCTGATCGCGGGCCCTCCCGGGGTCTACATCTGCAACGAGTGCATCGAGATCTGCAACTCGATCCTCCAGGAAGAGCAGCGGCGATCCCCAGACGGTCCACTGGCGAGCCGCAGCCGCGCCACGCGCGTCGAGACGAACGAGCCGAAGGTCGAGCGACTCCCCACGCCGATCGAGCTGGCACGCCACCTCGACGAGTACGTCATCGGCCAGCACCGCGCGAAGAAGGTGCTCTCCGTCGCGGTGTACAACCACTACAACCGCCTGCGCAGCGCCGGGCTCGACCAGCGGGACAGCGGCGACGTCGAGATCGAGAAGTCGAACGTGCTGCTCGTCGGCCCGACGGGCTCGGGCAAGACGCTGCTGGCGCGCACGCTCGCGCGGATGCTCGACGTCCCGTTCGCGATGGCCGACGCGACGACCCTGACCGAGGCCGGCTACGTCGGCGAGGACGTCGAGAACATCCTGCTCAAGCTCCTGCAGGCCGCGGACTTCGACGTGGAGCGCGCCCAGCAGGGCATCATCTACATCGACGAGATCGACAAGATCGGGCGCACGACGAGCAACGTGTCGATCACGCGCGACGTCTCCGGCGAGGGCGTGCAGCAGGCGCTGCTCAAGATCCTCGAGGGGACCGTGGCGAGCGTGCCTCCGCAGGGTGGCCGCAAGCACCCCGAGCAGTCCTACATCCAGCTGAACACGACCAACATCCTGTTCATCTGCGGCGGCACGTTCAGCGGGATCGAGGAGTTCATCGCCAAGCGGGTGGGGCAAGAGGTGATCGGCTTCGGACGCGACATCGCGACCCACGAGCAGCGCGCCAAGGCGATCCGGCAGGCCGGCCGCAAGGCGACCGACGCCGCTCCGCTGCCGCCTTTGAACGAGCCTGGCGCGCGCGACGAGTACGTGCGCTACCTCATCCCGAAGGACCTGATCGAGTTCGGGCTCATCCCCGAGTTCGTCGGTCGCCTCCCGGTCATCGCGACGCTGGAGACGCTCGGGCGCGCCGAGCTCGTGCGCATCCTGACCGAGCCGAAGAACGCGCTGGTCCGCCAGTTCCAGCGCATCTTCGAGATGAACGACAAGAAGCTCACCTTCGCACCGAGCGCGCTCGAGGGCATCGCCGACATGGCGCTCGAGCGCGACACCGGAGTGCGGGCCTTGCGCGCGATCCTCGAGGACCTCCTGCTCGACCTCCTCTACGAGCTCCCCAGCCGCAAGGACAAGGACGAGTTCGAGGTCGACGCCGACGTCGTCTCGGGCGACCGCTCGCTGGCGCGCGGGCTCACCGCCGCCGACGTCGAGGACGAGGACGAGGACGAGCCCAAGGACCTGTCCCTCGAGCAGGGCGACGAGGAGCGCGAGAGCGCCTAACCGGGCCGGCAGGTAGCGAAGGCCCTGGCCTCACCGCGGCGTCCGTGAACCGATCGTCCCCGTACGAGCTCTCCGGGAGCGTCGCGCTCGTCACGGGAGCCGGCAGGCGCGTGGGACGCGCGATCGCGCTCGAGCTGGCGCGAGCAGGCGCGGCCGTCGCCGTGCACGTGAACCGCTCGCGCGGCCCCGGCGCGGAGGTCGCCGCCGAGGTCCGCGAGCTCGGGGTCCGCGCCGCGGTCGTGCAGGCCGACCAGCGCGACGTCGCCGAGATCGAGGCCGCGTGCCGGGCCGCGCGCGAGGCTCTCGGACCGGTGGACCTGCTCGTCAACAGCGCCGCGATCTGGCCGTCGGTCGACCTCGCGCAGTGCACGCAAGAGGACTTCGATCTCGCCCTCGAGGTGAACCTGCGCGGACCTTTCTTCTGGGCCCGGTTCCTGGGCGTCGAGATGAAGCGCCAGGGCGGCGGCGCGATCGTCTCGATCGCCGACGTCTCGGCGGACCGCCCGTGGACGGACGCGCTCCCGTACTGCGCGGCCAAGGCCGGCCTCGTGTCCATGACCTACGGCCTCGCCAAGGCCCTCGCGCCCGAGGTGCGCGTGAACGCGATCGGCCCCGGCCCGATCCTCTTCCCGGCGGGCTACCCCGAAGGGCGCCGGCGCGCCGATCGCGAGGCCACCCTGCGCGGCACCGAGGGCTCGCCCGAGGACGTCGCGCGGGCGGTGCGCTTCCTGTTCGAGAGCCCGAACGTGACCGGGGCGTTCCTGCCGGTCGACGGCGGGTACCGGTTCGGGATCTAGCCCGTGCCCGGGCCCGGGCACGGGCCCGGGCACGGGCTCGGGCTTCGCGGTTTCGTCCGGCTCGCCGGGGCCGCTACCCTGGGAAGCCCATGGGGGAGAGCTCGCCGATCACGATCCACTACCACCGCGACTTCGACGGCATGGTGTCCGGAGCCATCCTGGCGCGGATCCTGCGCGAGCTGCGCGACGAGGAGGCCACGCTGCGCAGCGTCAACTACGACCAGCGCGCGAACTGGCACGACTTCGAGCGCGGCAAGCGCTTCGGGATCGTCGACTTCCACTTCCACCCGCGCGCCGAGTACTGGTTCGACCACCACCCGACGACGTTCCTGACGCCCGAGCTGCGGGCGCAGTACTCGCCCAGCGAGCGCTGGCGGTGGGACGAGGAGTCTCCGTCGTGCCCGCCGCTGATCCTGCGCCACGCCCGGGAGCACTGGGGGTACGAGCCGCCCGAACGCTTTCAGGAGATGGCGCACTGGTCCGACATCATCGACGCCGCGCGCTACGAGAGCGTCGAGCAGGCGGTGTTCGGGGACACGCCCGCGCTGCGCATCGCCCGCTCGCTGACCGTCGCGCCGTCGCCGGCGTGGGTCGACGAGCTCGCGGAGGCGATGACCGAGGACGACCTCGAGGCGGTCGCGAGCCGGCCGGACGTCGAGCGCGCGCACGGGCGCGCCGCGCGCAACCGCGACCGTGCGCTCGAGCAGTTCCCGCTGACCGTGCAGTTCGAGCGCGACGGCGTGCTCTACTTCGACGCCTCGAGCAGCCGCATCCGCCGCGAGCGATTCGCGGTCTTCTACCACCACCACGACATCCTCTACGCGGTGAGCGTGATCCCGACTCGCTCGGGTTTCCACGTGACCTGCGGCGAGAACCCGTGGAAGCCCCCCGGGGAGCGCGGGATCCACGTGGGCGAGCTGATGGAGCGCTACGGCGGTGGCGGGCACCGCTCGGTCGGCGGCGCCAACCCCCCGAGCCTCGACGAGGCGCGCGCGATCGCCCGCGAGATCGCCGAGCGCCTGATCCAGGCGCTCGCGGGCGATGGCTGAGCCGGGGCGCGGCGACGCCACGGCGCCGCGGAGCCTGCTCGCTCTCTCGGACGAGGAGCTCGCCGCGCGCGTCGCCGAGCTCGGTGGCCGCCCGTTCCACGCGCGGGTCGCGCGCCGCGAGCTGGTGGTGCGCGGCGTGCTCGAGTACGCCGCGATGTCCGCGCTGCCGCGCCCCCTGCGCGAGTCCCTCGAGAGCGAGGTGCCGCTGCTCTCGGGGCGCGTGCTCGGGCGGCGGCGCGCCCGGGACGGCACGACCAAGCTCTTGATCGGCTTCCCGCCGCGCGCCGGGCGCGAGGCGCGCATCGAGACCGTGCACATGCCCGCGCGCAGGTCGGCCGGCGCGACGCTCTGCGTGTCGACGCAGGCCGGCTGTCCGGTCGGGTGCCCGTTCTGCGCCTCCGGGCTCGGCGGCCTCTCGCGCAACCTCGAGGCGCACGAGATCCTGGAGCAGTTCGTCCTGGGCCGCGACCTCGGCCCGCTCTCGCGCAGCGTCGTCATGGGCATCGGCGAGCCGCTGCTCAACTCCGACAACCTGATCCGCGCGCTGGGCGTCGTCTCGGGGGAGATGGGGCTCGGCGCGCGCCGCATCACCGTCTCGACCGTGGGGTTTCCCGACCGCGTGCGGCGCATCGCCGAGAGCGGCCCGCGGTTCGAGCTCGCGATCTCGCTGCACACGCCCGACGACGAGCAGCGCGCCGAGCTGGTGCCGGCGATGCGCGGGACGCCGATCGAGGACGTGCTCGCGGCGGGCGACGCATGGTTCGACGCGACCGGGCGCGAGGTCACCTACGAGTACGCGCTGCTCGCGGGCGTGAACGATACCCCCGGACACGCCGAGCGCCTGGCCGAACGCCTCGCGCGCCGGCGCTGCAGCGTCAACCTGATCGCCTTCAACCCCTCGCCGGACCTCCCGTTCGAGCGCCCCGACGCGGCGCGCGTGGAGGCGTTCCGCGGGCGTCTCGCCGGGCGCGGGATCGTGGCGACCGTGCGCGCCTCGCGCGGTCTGGAGGAGGACGCGGCGTGCGGGCAGCTGCGGCTGCGGGGGTCGGGGGTAGTCGGGCACGGGCACGGGCGCGGCGGATTCTCCGAGCCGCCCTAGGCCGGTGTGGGGAGGCGCGCTAGGCTCCTCGGATTCGGGACGGGTCCTTTGCGCCAGGCTCTCCCCGACGATGCGTGGTCTCTCTCGATCAAGGCTCCCCTTCGTCATCGTCGCGCTCGCGACGGTCGCGCTCGGATGGAAGCTCGCCCTCGAGGCTTTGGCTCCCGGCGCCACCGAGTCCGCCGGCGTCGTCCCGGGCGAGCTCGTGCGGGGCCCGGCCGAGCCGGACCGCGACGGAGCGCAGCGCCGCGCGGCCGGGCACCTCGCGCGGCCGGCGGCCGAGGACGCGGTGCAGATCGTGGGCACGGTGTCGCACGCGGCGAGCGGCCTGCCGCTGGTGCGCCACGTCGTCACCCTCGCGTGGCATCCGACCGACGATCCCCCGACGAAGGCGACCGCGCTGACGGGCTCCAACGGCGAGTTCGCGCTGCGGTTGCCCGGCGGCTACTGGAGTCCCGGGCACTTCTACTGGGCGAGCGTCACCTCGCCCGAGGGCGAGCGGGTCTTCCGCGGCACCGTGCCGCTGCAGAACCCGCTCGAGATCCTCGTGCTCGACAAGCCGCTCGTCCGCGGCCGCCTCGAGACCGATCCGCCGCTCGACTACGGCGGCGTGCGCGTCCGCGTCTGGGCACCCGAGGTGCAGGCGATCTCGACCCAGCTCCTGTGCGGCACGGCGATGCTCGACGAAGAGGGCCGTTTCGAGGTCGGGATCGACGAGCCGGTGGCCTGCACGCGCCTGCAGCTGGTCTTCAGCGACGCCACGGGCTGCTTCGCCCGGGCGGAGCTCTTGCGCGCCGTGCTGACGACGGGCGAGGGGGCGCTCGTCACCAAGTCCCTGGGGCAGGTGCGGCTCACGGTCGAGACCAGCGACGGCACGCCGCTCGCGGACGCGGCCGTGCGCGTGTACCCGCGCGGCGAGGGCGCGGCGGTCGCCTGGAACCTGCTCGAGACCGACGCCCAGGGCGTGGTGCGGCTCTTGCTCGAGAGCGGCTCCTACGAGACGTGCGTCGGCCGCGCGGGCTTCGCGCCCGGCGTGCTGGCGCTCGAGGTGCGCCCCGAGGAGAGCGAGCCGTCGTGGCGCGTCGGGATGCAACCGCTCGCCCAGGGCGACGAGCTCGCCGGAGCGGTCCTCGCCTGCGACGGCGAGCCGGTGGCCGGGGCGCGGGTCACCGCGCTGCCGCTGGGGTGCGGCGAGCACACCGGGCTCGCCGGCGCGGTCGAAGGCACGACCGACGGCGCGGGCGAGTTCCGCGTCCCCTGGCCCGCCGCGCAGGGCGCGCTGCTCGGCGCCGAGCACCCCGACCACGGGCGTACCCGGCTCCAGCACGAGCCGCCGGCCGCGAGCGCCCCGCTCCTGCGCTTCCCGCCGCAGGGCGTCGTGCTGGTGCGGCCCGAGGCCCCGAGCGCCATCCCGCCGCCGGCGCCGGGACCGATGCAGTTCTTCCTGGTCGACCGCGACGGGGAAGGCTGGCGCTCGGGCTACTCGAACGGCTGCCCGTGGGCGATCGTCGACGTCCCGGCGGGGCGCTACGACCTCTTCGTGACCTCGGCCGACGCGGCGCTGTACGCGCAGGCCGACGTCGTGGTCAGCGCCCGCGCGCGCGTGCCGGTGGAGGTGCGCCTCTCGGAGTCGAGCACGCTGTTCGGGCACGTCGTCGATTCGACCGGAGCGACGCGCGCGGACCTCACGGTCGTCGTCGAGCACCCGACCTGGCCCGAGCCCGTCGCGCGCGCCTGGGGTCGCGCGCAGAGCGCCGCCGACGGCAGCTTCCGCGTCCCCGCCGGCGACCTCGCCACGGCCAACGTGCGCGTGCTCGACGGCGAGCTCGTCTTGACGCGCGCCCGCCTGGCGGGCGGCCAGGCGACGGACGTGCACCTGCCCTGACGCGCTTCAGCCCATCTCCGCCAACCGCACGGGCCGGCCCTCCGCGGCCGAGCGCTCGGCGGCGAACATCACGCGGTGCGTCTCGAGCGCCGTGGCGTAGTCGGTCAGCGGCATCGGCCGGCCGGCCCGCACGGCGTCGACGAAGGCCTGGAACTGCGGCAGGTACGGGTGGTCGGACACGTCGCCGGAGTCGATCAGCGCGGTCTCCAGCGTGCTCCAGCGGCGCTTGTCGAGCCCGTGCAGCTCGTGCGAGTAGAAACGGTTGTCGAGCAGGCTGCCCGCGCTGCCGACGAGGTGTACGTGGAAGTAGTAGGGCTGGAGGCAGTCCACGACCGAGGCGCACTTGGCGACGCGGCCGCCGGCCATCTTCAGGATCGTCGTGCTCGTCGTCGGGTACTCGTACGGAGCGAAGACCTCGCTCCTGGAGCGCGTCTGGTAGCAGTGCACCTCCTCGACGGCCGCGTCCATGAAGAAGAGCAGCGCGTCGAGGGCGTGGCAGCCGGCCGTGAGGAGGCTGCTCCCGCCCATGTCCCGCTTGACGTTCCAGCCGAACTGGCCGTACCACGGCCCGATCCCGTGGTAGTAGTCGACCTCGCCGTAGTGCAGCTCGCCGAGCAGGCCCTGGTCCAGGATCGAGCGCACCAGGGTGAAGTGCGCGGCGAAGCGGCATTCGAAGCAGACCGCGGCCTGCACGCCGGCCGCGTCGATCGCGCGCTGCACGCGCAGGCAATCCTCCCAGGTGAGGCCGATCGGCTTCTCGATCAAGAGGTGCTTTCCCGCCTCCGCCGCGCGCACGGCCTGGTCGGGATGGAACGGGTGCGGCGTGCAGATGTCGACAACGTCGATGTCGGCATCGGCCAGGAAGGCGGAGTAGTCCGTGTACGCCTTCAGCGGCTGGCCGTACGTCCGCTCGAGGTCCGCGGCGTCGTGCTCGCGGCGCGAGCAGACCGCCGTGACGCTCGCCCCAGCGACGGACTTGAAGGTCTCGATGTGCGCCCCGGCGACCCAGCCCAGACCGACGATGCCGACTCTCAGATCGCTCATGCTCGCTCCTCGCGACGAAGTGGGGAGCGAGATTAGACCAGAAGCGGCCGGCGAGCGGCTCCTACGCGGGCCAGCCGAGCGCGGCGAAGAACCCGCCCTCGACGATCTGGTTGCCCGGCGTGGTCACGGCGAAGCGCTCCGGCCCCTGGCCGGGGCGCTCGATCTTGAACGCCCGCAGACAGCGCGGTTCGCCGTCGACGACGACGTAGACGACCGGGTTCCTGGGGCTCTCGGACGAGAGCGCGAAGCGGCCGGGGTGCTCGAGCTCGAGGTATGCCTCCAGGATGTCGAGCGCCTTCTGTCGCGAAAGATCGCCCGTGGGTCCGACCACGAGCCGGCACGGGTACCACGAGGCGACCTCGGGCATCGGCGCCGGGAGCAGGTTCTGGTCCTGCGCGGGCGGGACATCGCCCTGGAACAGGTCGTTCACGAGGTGCTCGTGGAACGCGCGACGCACGGCCGCGGCCTGGTCCTCCGGCAGGCCGAAGAGCGGGCTGTCGTCGGGGAAGCTCGCGCCGAACTCGATGATCCCCGCCACCGAACCGTCGACGTTGCTCGCGGCCGCGCTGGACGGGGCGCCAGTCGTATCCGAACTCACCTTCTCTCCTCTCGGCAGGTGTTCTCAGGGCTCTGCGCTGCGCGCGCAGCGCAAGCCGATGTACTGCTGACCGTAGTCCATCGGCATGTGGATGAAGTCGGCGAGGTCCTCCTCCGATAGTCTCAGCGACCAGCATCCACCCTTGACGATTCTAGACCACAGGAAGAGCTTGGGCTCACCGCGCACGGTGAGGACTGGCATGCTCTCGGTCCACTCCGCCACGTTCCCCAGCATGTGGTACAGGCCTTCCCCGAGCGTCCGCGCCTGCGGGTGGGTGCGGACCGCCGCGACGCCCTCGAGGTAGCTGCGCTCGGGCGTCGTCGGCCCGGACCAGGGGTCCGGACCCTCGACGTTCCCGAGCCGCTCGGCGACGCGCGGCTCCGCGCCCCAGGGATAGCCCCGGCCCTCGGTCCCGCGCGCCGCGCGCTCCCACTCCGGACAGCTGGGCAAACGCTTGCCGGCCCACTCGGCGAACGCGCGCGCGTCGAACCAGGTCACGGTCACGACGGGCAGGTCGGGATGCTCCGCCCAGGCGCGCTCCGACCACGTCGCGGGCAAGGGATGACCGGTCGCCTCGACGAACGCGGCGTACTCGGCGTTGGAGACCTCGCACTCGTCGATGTCGAAGGCGGGCAGCGTCAGCGTCTTCCGGCCGTAGGGCTCGCTCGCGTCGCTCGCGACCTCGCCGCGTCCGAACACGAACCTTCCGGCGGGGATGCGCATCGTCCCGGCGAGCGCCACTTCGGGCGCGCGCAGCTCGACCTGCAACGCGTAGGAGCGGCCGGGCTGGTCGAAGTGTCGCGCGAGCTCGGCGAAGGCGCCGCCCTCGCCCTCGACCACGACGCGGTAGTAGCCCGGCGGCACCGCGTGGCCGCGCACCGGCAGCGGCCCGACCTCGATCCGCGCTTCCACGAGCCCCGTGGGATCGATGCGCCGCAGTGCCACGCTCGCGCGGGCCGGTCCCTCGACCGAGAGGCGCGGGAACGTCGCGGCGGGCGACGCGAGCTCCGCCAGCTCGCGGTCGTCCGGCGCGAGCTGCGACGCGCGCTCGAACCCGAGGAGGGCCGCGTAGTAGTGCGAGTCCGAGCGTACCCCCACCCCTTCCGGCGTGGCGCTGCCGAGCGCGAGGTCGGCACGGGCCCGCGCCTCGAGGCGGCGCGCCACGGCGGCGATGCGCCCCTCGACCCGCTCGCAGAGCCGGCGCGCGTCCGCATCGAGCTCGCGGCCGCCGAGGCGGCGCAGCGACTCGAGCGCCGAGACGAGCCGGGCGTGCTCGACGGCGGCGAGGTCCACGACGCGATCCAGCTCGCGCAGCGGGGCGAGCTCGGCAGCGAGCTCGCGGCCGGCCGCCTGCGCGCGCGCGACCCGGAAGCCGGCGAGCAGCGCGAGCAGCGTCGCGACGACGCCCGCGGAGGCGACGCGGTGGCGGCGCAGGAGACGCCAGACGCGCTCGAACGGCGAGGGCGGCCGGGCCTCGACGGCCTCGTGGTTCAGGAATCGGCGCAGGTCGGCGGCGAGCCCGCCCGCGGTCTGGAAGCGCTCGCCCGGCGCCTTGGCCATCGCCTTCTCGCAGACGGTCGCGAGGTCGCGCGGAACGCGCGGGTCGACGCGCCGCACCGGCCGCGGCTCGCGGGACACGATGCTCTCGAGCACCTCCCGCGACGTTCCGCCGTCGAACGGGCGCTCGAGCGTCAAGAGCTCGTAGAGGACCACGCCGAGCGAGTACACGTCGCTGCGCTGGTCCGCCTTGCGCGCCTGCGCCTGCTCGGGGCTCATGTAGTAGGGCGTGCCGCAAAGGAGCGCGAGCTCGCCGGCACGCCGCAGGTCCTGCGCGAGCCCGAAGTCGGCGACGAACACGGCGCCCGATCCGGAGAGGAGCAGGTTCTTGGGCTTGAGGTCGCGGTGTACGACGCCGTTCTCGTGAGCGTGCTGCACGGCGTCCGCGACCCGCGCGCAGAGCTCGGTGACGGCGCGCACGTAGGGCGCCGTGCCCGCGCGCGGCAGGATGCAGCCCGCAGCGCCAGCGCGCAGGAGCTCGAGCTCCGCGCCGAGATCCCGGCCCGGAACGTATTCCATCGCGAAGTAGTGCGTCCCCGCGTCGCTGTCGACGACGTGGATCGGCACGATGGCCGGGTGGCGGAGCTTCGCGGCCGCGCGCGCCTCGCGGTGGAAGCCCTCCACGGCTGCGGTCGTCATGAAGAGGTCGCGCGGGAGGACCTTGACGGCGACGGTGCGCTCCAGCGAGCGCTGGCGCGCGAGCCACACGACGCCCATCCCGCCGCTGCCCAGCCGCTCGAGCAGCTCGAAGTCGCCGAGCACGCGGCCCGCCTCGCCCGCGCCCCCGTCGATCTCGGGCGGGATCTCGGGCGTCACCAGGAAGTCGTCCTCGACGGCGTCCTCGGCGAGCAGACTCTCGACCTCCTCGGAGAGCGCGCGGTCCCGCGCGTCGAGCTCGGCGAGGAAGCGCCGGCGCTCGGCGGCCGGGAGCTCGAGCGCGCGGCCCAGGGCCTCGCTCACGCGCCCCCAGTGCTCCGGAGCGGCATCGTGCGCGTCCCTCACGCGAGCTCCCGGCGCAGGCGGGCGCGCGCCGTGCGCCACTTGCGCTCGACGTCGCGCAGCGACATCGAGAGGATCCGGGCGACGTCCTGCATGCCCACTCCCCCGAAGAAGCGCAGCTCGACGATGCGCGCCATGCGCGCGTCGAAGCGCGCGAGCCGCCCCAGGGCCTCGTCGAGCGCGAGGAGGCCGTGAGCGCGCTCGTCGAACGAGGCGACGAGGTCCTCGAGCGGGACGCGCTCGCCGGGCACCGCCCGCTTGGCGGTGTGCTTGGCCCGCGCGTGGTCGATCAGGATCGAGCGCATGGCCCGCGTCGCGACGAGCGTGAAGTGATCGCGGTCGCGCCAGTCGACGGGCTCGCCCGCGAACAGCTTGAGGTAGGCCTCGTGCACCAGCGCCGTCGGCTGCAGGGTATGCCCCGGGCGCGACGCGAGGCCGCGCCGCGCGAGCCGGTGCAGCTCGCGGTACACCACCGGGAGCAGCTCCTCGGTCGCGGAGCCGTCGCCCTGGGTCACGCGCAGGAGGAGCGCGGTGATCGCGGGCGCCCCGCCGTCCCCGGGCTCGTCCCTGCGCCCGTCCCCGGGCGCGGGTCCCGTCCGTCCCGGTCCAGGGGGCGGGGTCTCTCGTCGGTCCTGCAAGGTGGAGGCGAATCCGAACCGGAGGCGCCGGACGGGCCCGAGAACAGGCCGCGCCGAGGGCCCGTCTGCCCGAGCCGTCGGCGCGACCTCCCTCCGGAGCTCTCGACCCCCCTTGGCCCAGATGGCTCCTGAGCCTTCCGGGCAGTCGGCCTCGACGGCCTCACAGGGGTAAACGCGAAACGCCGCCCCGCCCGCGCGCTTTTCTTCGGGAATCCTGCTACGAGGGGAAGGGAGCTCGGGTCGCCCCCGCGCCGGCGGCCCAGGTGCCGAGGAGCCGGCGCGCCGTCCTCCACCAGGATCGAGCCCAGGCCGGTCCCCACCCCGCGCGCAGGGCCACCTCGCCGAAAAAGGCGCCGAGCGTCAGCGTCGCGCTCCAGGTCACGGCCGAGAGCCCGTAGGCGGCGTGGCTTCGGTCGTGGCCTGGGCAGCGTTGGATTCTCTATCCGCGACCTCGGTGAGCGGCTCGACTCATCGGGGTTCACGCCGCTGACGCACTCGGGGATGTCGTTGCCGGTGACCCTCGGTGAAAGCGCCCTCGACATCCCCGTTGGTCAGGATCGTGCAGTCGCTGCCTACCGGCCCCTATCAAGGCGCGAAGGTCACCGCAAGGGCATTGGACAGGTTGAACGCGAAGCCGCAGGGGCCCTCCGGATCGCGGAACCAGGTCTGGAAGTTCCAGGTGTCGCCGGGGTCGATGCGGCCGGCGGCGGGGAAGCGCGCTTGCGAGTGG